>VAPK010519624.1_pt1 | contig 13591 bp, 8 predicted proteins | sample 3395031 | NCBI WGS metagenome assembly VAPK01 (sample SAMN08290443, study PRJNA428436) | hydrothermal vent metagenome | isolation source: Deep-sea hydrothermal vent chimney 1 | place: Pacific Ocean: Juan De Fuca Ridge | reverse complement strand
TCGGGCGACGCACAAAGCTTTGCCCTGATCTGGGATGAGTTGGACAAAACCCTCTTGAATCCCGCTTCGCTGGACGACCGGAATCTCGATAGTCCCCAGTCTGGGCAGAACCAGGCCGCCCCAATTCCCGACTACCCAACCCTGACCATGCAACAGAGCTTGGCTCTGACCAATCAAGACCGGGCTAACTGGTCCTTGTCAGCAGATTCGCCCGAACCCGCACGGCTCGCCATCCCCTCACCAAACACACCGGGCCGAGACGGCTTCATCACCATCAAAGCCAAAGCCAGCCCTCAGTTGTTGCGAGCAACGGCCGGATCAACAGGCTTCGCAACGTCACTGGCTAGCTTGGCTGCCACCCTTCGTCGCTATTGTGACGGCGACCAAATTGAGCTTGGCGTCATCACCTCCAGCCGGCCAACAAAAGCTCCACTGGTTGGCTACTTCCTCAATACCTTGCCCATTGTTCTTGACTGCAACCCGGCCACAACTGCAAGCGAACTCACCAGCCAGGCGGCAACCCAGTCCACCAAGAATCTCAGCCACCGAACCTACCCTTACGCACGTATCGTCGCCGACCGCAGGACATCCCACCCCGAACGCCTCCCACTTTCGGTCCTCTTGGCCTACGACGAGCTGCAATCAATTCACTTGCACGACGAGCCCGTCCGTTACCAGGTTCTTAGCAATGGCACCGCGGTAGCCGATGCCACCTTCTTCGTTGAAGTACGCGATGATCGGGTCGATCTCAGTCTCGAATTCCGCGGGGCTGTGATGGATGGCGAAATGGCGCGACAGATCCTTGATGACCTGGACACCATGTTGTCGGCCCTCCTCACCACACCAGCACAACTACTTGGCGACATCACCCTCCCCTCATCGGTCTCAGCAATCATGACCGGTGCCCCCATCGCAGCGAAGACAGCCAGTCCGACCCTCCTTCCCCAGATTCTGGCCAACGTCGAATCACGGGGTGGCGAGCCAGCTGTGGTTTGTGGTCAAGACACCATGTCTTGGACGCAACTCGGTCAGCGCTCGATCGCCATCGGTTCAGCACTACGACAAGCCGGTGTGGTCCCGGGCAGTCAGGTCCTGCTCTGTCTTCATCGATCGACCGATCTGATTGCCGCCATTCTTGGCATCATGCGAATCGGTGCCGCCTATGTCCCGATCGACCCGGACTACCCCGAGGCCCGAATCCGCCGGATCGCCGAACAGTCACCGGCCGTCCACGCCATTGTCGAGTCTGATTTCAAGCTGAAGTTTGGCCCTACTGTCGACAACCTGATTCTGGATCCTCAGAAGCCAGCTGACTCTGGGCCAAGCGTTGCCGCCAATCAAGATGATGTCCTGAACGCCGAGCTCGCCTACGTGATCTTCACCTCGGGGTCAACCGGGCAACCTCGGGGAGTGCCGGTCAGCCACGCCAATCTTGCCGCAAGCACTCAAGCCAGGACCCAGTCCTATTCCGATGATCCCACTCGGTTCCTACTGCTGTCCAGTGTGTCCTTTGACTCCAGCATCGTTGGCATCTTCTGGCCCCTTCTTTGTGGCCAAACGATCATCTTGCCTACGGACTCTCAGGCTCATGACCCCGACGCACTTCTTGACCTGTTCCAGACCGCTGATGTGAGCAACACCCTCATGGTTCCAACCTTGTACCGCGCCTTGCTTGACCGGGCATCAACCCGAGCAGGGACAAACACCAGCACTGTCGCTGTCACCAGCACTGGCACGAATTGGCCACGGCAGGTCATTGTTGCCGGAGAAGCCTGCTCGGCAACCTTGGTTGCACTTCATTTCCAACGTCACCCAAACACCAGACTCACAAACGAGTACGGCCCAACGGAAGCCACGGTGTGGGCCACCGCCCATCACTGTCAGCCCGGCGAGGTCGATGTTCCGATCCGAAAGCCCATCCCTGGCTCGTGGCTCAGCATTGTTGACCAGCACGGCGACCCCCGTCCGACGGGAGTTCCCGGCGAACTCATCATCGGCGGCAGTGGTGTCGTCGACGGCTACTTGAATGATTCTGAAGCCAGTGAGCGGCGTTTCGGGAAGGTCGGCTATGGGCCTTTCTTCCGAACCGGGGACCGAGCAGTCATCACGGACAACCAGGTCTTCTTCTTGGGTCGACTGGACGACCAGCTCAACGTGTCCGGCAGTCGGATCGAACCAGGAGACGTTGAGCAGGTCATTCTTGGTGAGCCAACAGTCGGTGCCGTCATCGTGACCACGGCCGATCCTCGACCGCTAAGCGAACTGCTGGAGACGGCAACTCCGCAGAGCCTGCGCCAAGCAATGAAGATCGCGGCCGCAGACGACAATCCGGCGGCAATGCTCATGGAGTCCCTGAAGAACGAGACATCAGCCAACCAACAAGGACAAGGTTGGAGGGCCAATCCTGCCACTGAGCTCCGTTTGGTTGCCCATCTCGAAGCAAGTGGTACCAATCCCATCAACCTCCAGGCCATCCAAGATCTGGTTCGGGCCGAGCTACCGCCGCTCCTTCGACCTACCCACTGGGGAATCCACCGTGAGCTACCCCGATCACCCAACGGCAAGCTTGATCGGGTGGCGGCCAAGCTCCTGGAGCTTGGTCCAACTGGGCCCAGGCAGGTCTCTCACCAGCCACCTCCTCAATCGGGAACGACCACCAAGCACGAGTCTTCTTCTACACTGGTGCCACGGATCCAACAGCTCTTTGCTCGCGCCCTGCGCCTAGACCAGGTAGACGCCGACCAGTCGTTCTTCGATCTTGGCGGGCATTCGCTGCTGGCGATGGAGTTGCTTTTGGGCCTGGAGCAGGAGTACGAGATTGACCTCACCGTCACCACCTTGTATGAGAACTCAACGCCCAACCAGCTGGCACTCGTCCTCGGCTCTACGCTTGGCCCATCCAACAACTCGGCTCGACCCTCCGGTGAGCAACGAGGGGGACACGGCAAGCCTCGCTACCTGGTTCCCATCCAACCTCGGGGCTCCAAACCACCAATCTTTGGTATTCATGTTCTTGGCCAGAATGGCAAGCATTACCGGCCACTGGCCGCCGAACTTGGCGACGATCAGCCCCTCTTTGGGCTCGGTCTTCCCGGCCTTGTTCTCGACACCAGTGGACCAACAGATGTTGCCGCCATCGCCGCCCGCTATGCCGAGGAGATCACGCAGTGCAGCCCCGAGGGGCCACTCACGCTGGCCGCGGTCTCCCTAGGAAGCGTTGTTGCCTACGAACTTGCCGCCCAACTACAACAGCTCGGTCGCGAGGTCGCCCTCTTGGTTTTCTTCGATGCTGCCGGACCAAAGGCGCAGGCGGTCACCCCGTCCAAACTGGACCGACTGGATCTACACCTGGAGGAATACCGAGCCAATCGCTCCAGGTATGTCAAAGCTCGTTTGGCCAGCTTCCAAGAAAAGTCCGGTCGAAATGTGGAACGAGCCAACCTGTGGAGCCGAAAACGACTTGGACTCGGGCTGAGCAACGATCTTCGGATCCGGCAGTTCATCGAAGACAACTGGGCTTCCCAGTTTGCCTACAACTTCGCCCCCTGCTCAGTCCCAATACTCGTCTTTCAAGCAACCGATGATCAGTTCTTACCCAGCTTGGCTGAGCACGGTATGGGTTGGTCCGATATTGCTGCCAAGGGAGTCGAGGTCGAGCCAGTGCCCGGTGGTCACCTCTCCATGCTGGCGAGCCCCAATGTCTCCCTCATCGCCAGCAAGCTGGCTAAGGCTCATGCCAAAGCCACCTTGGTTGCGAGCAATGGCAGCCCCACACCCGGGGCATCAGATAACGAGCAACTTCAGGAACGACTTCGACAGGCCCTCAATCGGGGCAACCTTGCCGTTGTCGTCAACCAGTTAGTAACCGATCAATCTCTGGATCCCGCTACCAGCTCCCTTCTCAGCCAGTGTGATCAGACAATGCGGGCCATTGCCGATGCCGCATCCAGAGACGGGGAAGTAGCGGTCAGACGCCTTCAAGAAGCGGGTGTCCTCGCCCAGCTTGATCCCGTACCTGCACGATTGCAGCACTCTTGCTTTGGTCTACGCCTTGACAACGAGTCACCGCTGGCTACTCACCAGAACCGCCGGCTGGCCCTGGATGCAATTGTGACCCTGCGAGGTCTTGGTTATGAACCTCAGGACACCATGAGCCCGGGAGCCTGGCAGGCGTACTTCCGGAGCAATCAGTCTTGCACCCTGATTCGAACCGACGACTCAACCACCCGAATCAACCTTGCGTGGGGCCAGCAGCCACGATCCAGAAGTCAGGTGACACGGCGCTTCACCCCATCCAAGGCTGATCTCACATCCGTCAATCTTCCCGCTCCTGCTTGGCCGCTTTACCACGGAGTTCGGCCGCTTCGACTGCTCAACGACCGACGAAAGGGCCGCTCCGCTGGGGGAAATCTTGGTGTTTTCCTCGGTACTCCAACCCCCATGATTGCCAGCATCCTGTCGCTGGCCAAGCCCACCAACAACGATCTTGTATTTGACATTGGTTGCGGTGACGGGCGAGTCCTCATTGAGGCTGTCCAAGAGTTCGACTGTGATGCCATCGGAGTCGAGCAAGACCCCGCCCTAGTCAAGATTGCGAATGCAAACGCGGCCCAGGCCGGCTTGGCCCATCGGATCAAAATCATCGAAGGTGATGCGGCCACGGTTGACCTTTCGGCGGCGACCATCGTTTTCGTCTTCCTTCCAGCGGAAATCACCGCAGCCCTCCTGCCCAGCATTCTCGATCAACTCCCTGACGGAGGGCGAGTTGTCGCGCACGAGCAACTCAGCACCACTTGGCCGGTGCCGCCAGACCAAACTAGATTCATTGCCGAGGGTGGTCTCACGGTTGCCTACCTTTGGCAAAAGCGAATTGCGGGAATACAAGTCCCATGACCAGCGACGCCACAGACCGGAATGCCCTGGCTGTGCGACGTCTCTTAGGAACCGACTCGCCTAACGATTTTGGCGCGGTGGTAGGGCTGTTTGTGGTCTTTCTGCTTCTGGATCGCTTGACCAGCCAACTTGTGAAACTCTCTGAGTACTCACTGCATCAGCCGGTGCTGAGTGTGGCCGCATTCCAACAACGACCGATTCTGGCCAGCGGGTTGACTGCCTGCATCGCGGTTGGGCTTCGTTTCGGAAAGAAGCGACTGTTGATCAGCTGGACCGTCCTGGACCACGGTAAAGAACTCCAACTACTTGCCACCCCACTCGTTGTGTATCTGGCCTGGCAAAGCTCGCTCTACTCTCACAACTTTGTGCTTGGACAGGCTCATCTGACTGACCGTCTGGTGATCGTGATTTTGGCGGTTCTCTCGCTCGCTCGACCCGCGTTCTTGTTGCCCTTCGCTATCCAGACACGTCTCATTGTCAGCCAATTCGACTTCCCGTTCGGAACAAAGGCGACTGCCAACATCACGGGACTTCTGGTTCTCGCCCTGCTGGCGCTCGGCGCTAGCCATCTGCTCTACGTAGTTACCGGGCGGGTCGACACCTCAGCAGTCCTTCTTCTGCTTAGCGCAGCAGTGGCCAGCCACTTCTACCTGCCAGGTCGGTCAAAACTCGCACTCGACTGGCTTGAGATCAACGATATTTCTGATCTACCCCTCAGTAGTTACACCGCCGGCTGGCAGGGACAGGGCGATGGAAGCTGGTCAAGGTCAATGTCGAGCTTGACCCAAGCCGGAGGAAAGGTGGTCCTTGGAGCAACATTGATTCTGGAGCTAGGAGCTCTTCTCGTCGTCTCCAGTTACCGCCTGATGCGTGTCTGGCTACCTCTTGCCATCATCTTTCATGTGACGGTCTTCGCCCTAACCGGCTTCTGGTTCCTGTCGTGGATCTTGCTGGAATTCGGGTTGCTCTTGCTCTTCGTCCGCCCGTCCCTCAAACCATGGCTGCACCAGAACCTCACACCCGCTCGTCGGATCTTCGCTTTGCTCAGTGTCCTTCTCACCGGGAGCACCCTTTTTCATCCGCAAGGACTGGCCTGGATCGATGCGCCAGTTTCTTATGGCTACCGACTCGAGGGAACCGGGCAGAGCGGAACGCGCTACTCGATCAGCCCGTCCGATCTCGGGTACCTCGGGCAAGAGCTCACCTTCTTCCGGCTCCGGTTTGCCGAGGACAATCCCCTCAGTGGGGGCTATGGCGCCCTGCCAAATGGCTCCGGTCTTGCTGAGCTCCAAGAGATCCAGTCCTTTGCCGACCTTGATCGAGTGCGATCTGACAATCCCAGCCTCAGCCCCGAAGCGACCAGGCAACAATCAATCGCCTTCCTTGAAGCGTTCCTCGTGTACGCCAACAAGGGTGATCGGCCCCTTCTCGCCGACCTTTCACCGTTCCCTTACTTCTGGGCATCTAGCCCAGAGCCAGGCTTCACCTTCCATGAACCACTCATGAGACTGGAAGTCACGATGCTCACATCCATTCATCATGATGGTGACCCGGAGCTGCGGCAGCAGATTGTCCTCATCTTGCAGGTGAAGGAAGACGGGACAATCACAATCGAAGAAATCACCTGAATACACGGGAGTACACAAAACAGAGGAAGGACTGCCACCGGATACCGGGGACAGCCCTTCGTCTCAAGTTCAGTTTTCCCTGGCTCAGAAAGCCAATATCAGAACAGCCAGAATGACATCTTGCCAGTTCCATAGCCGTCAAGATTGATGTCGATACCAGAACCCTTGACAGGGTCAGGAAGGTCAGACAGAACGACGGAGCTTTGTGGAATCAGGCGCACATGGTCTCCTCCCTGATCATTGATTGCTCGGGTCACAACGTTCATGACTTCGAAATAGTTTTCTAGCAAATCCTCATCAGGCTCGTTGCCAGAGATTGCATCTTCGGCCCGGCCCTTCGGAACCATGGCCAGCGCGGCACCAGAGAGGTAAGCAAAGGACTTGTCTCCGCCAGCAAGCATCAAGGGCGAATCGTCATCACTAACGAAGAGGGTCAGGTATTGCTCAACCTCATCCGGCGTGAGAGCATCGACACCAGTTTCGAAGGTGAGGTCCTTTCCAACCAGAGCGGTGAGGAGTGGAATGAGCTCGGAGGTGTCGGGGATTCGTACAGACATCGGCTCAGTCCAGAACTTCGCCGAGACGATCAGAAAGATCATCGGCGGTAAATGGCTTGGACAAGAGGAAGTTAGCTCCGGCGGCGACGGCCATCGATCGCTGTTCGGTCGTTGATTCTGAGGTGACGAAGCCGAAGGGGACGTCAATGGAATCGGCACGAAGAGCCTTGAGCAGCTCCAGGCCGTTCATGTTGGGCATATTCCAGTCCGAGAGAACAACTTCTGGCATCTCGTCCTTGATCATGGCCAAGGCCTCGGCGCCATCCTCGGCCTGCTCGACGTCATAGTCGCCATAGCCGGCTTGACGAATGCTTCGGATAACGATCTTGCGCATAACGCTTGAGTCGTCGACAACCATGATGCTCATAAACAATGCCTTTGCCAATTGGGAACGTAGGGATTGTCTGCAGTTTCGACGCCCAGAAGCCAACTATGAGGATCACGTACCCCAAGACTGTCCGGAGTGTCCGTCTTCTGGAGATCCGCGCCTTTGACCCCAACGGTTCTAAGCTCCAGATGGTGAAGCAGCTCGCTGCAAGTGCAGCTGAAGAACGATGGTGTGACCTCGAGGAAGCTGTCGACGCCACCCCGGCCGTTGACCCATGGTGTTCGGGACCAGACTGGGTGCTGCCCGTCGCCAGCGCCTTCGCTCCCGAAGCCGAGCCGCTCGTCTTGGAAGCCGATGGAGCTGGCTTCGCTCTTCTAGCTCGCCACCCTGTTCAGTCAACTGGTGACATCATCGCCGGGCTCGAGCCCCTCTGGGGGTTCGCCGCTCCCATCATCGGGACAGACCTCCCTCAAGTCTCACAAGAACTAGCCTCCTGGTTGGGATCTCAGCAGGGTTGGGACCGCCTCGTCCTACCCGGCCTTCCCGATGACGGGGATCTCGTGAGGACTCTGGCCTACCACCTCCAAGAAAACGGTCAGCTCGGTATCGCTGTCGGAATCACCCGCCAGATCATCAATCTCTCCGACGGCGTCGACGCCTGGTTACAACGACGCAGACCGGCGTTTCGGCGGAACCTTCGAAATGCTGACCGAAAAGGGAGCGAGGCCGGACTGTCGATCGTGCAACTTGACCCGTCCGCTAGCACAAGCTCCGACCTGTTTAGCCGGCTTCTCACTATCGAACGACAGAGCTGGAAAGGACAAGCCAGCGACGGAATCGCCAGTCAAGAGATGGGGGCTTTCTACCAAAAGCTGATCCAAAGACTGGCGAAGCGCAGCAGATTGCGCATCAGCGTCGCTCAGCTTGACGGGGCCGATGTCGGCTACATCCTTGGCGGGGTGCGAAATGGTCGCTATCGGGGGCTCCAGCTCAGCTATGTCGAGTCAGCTCAACACCTTTCGGTGAGCCACCTCCTCCAGCTGAGTGAGATCAAGCAACTCTGCGAAAACGGAGTTGATACGTACGACATGGGTATGGACATGGAGTACAAACGACGGTGGTCCGACCAGGAAGAGACGTCCGTTGTGCTGGTCCTTGACCGAACCTGACCGCGAATCTAAACCGTCAGCTTGTTGGCCGCGCATTGCTTTCGCCCGCCGATCGGCTAACTTTTGTGCTGTGACGCAGAATGCCTTCCTTCTCTTATGCGCGGCCGGACTTGTCCTGACTGTTGCCGCGGTACTCATTGATCGTCTGAACTTCCCCCAACAACGATTCAGGCCCAAGTCCATCGAGATTCCCCAGAGCTACTCCAGTCGAGATCGAACCGGGGCGCATGTAAACACACTCAATCCACGTCGTGACCAGACCGACTCCCGCGGCAAGACCGACCCGTCCAGCCAGTCGGCGTCCCGCGGCCAATGAGTTCCACTAACTCCAACCCCTCAGCCCTGGATATTGCCAAGCAGATTCCCAAGCGGATCAAGGCTCACAATGTGGTTGTTATCGCCGCTGGTATTGCCTTTTACGCCCTGCTTGCCCTGGTTCCAACCCTCATTGCCCTCATGTCCATCTACGCGCTGGTGACCGATCCAAGCGAGATCGCTGACCAGATCAGTGGTATCACCGAAAACATGGAAGAAACAGCTGGTGAGCTTCTCCGAACCCAAGTCGAAACTGCGGTAAAAGAAGCGAAGGGAAGTACCGGAACCACCGGTCTTGTGCTTGGAATCGTTCTTGCCCTGTTCTCAACCTCCGGCGCCCTAGCCAAGCTGATGAGCACCATCTCGATGGCCTACGCCGCCGGTGAAACTCGCAAGGGCTGGCAGGTTCGTTTGCTGGCCTTCCTCTTCGCCGCCGGTGCCATTGTTGGTGTGGCCATACTCGGCTTCGTTCTTGGTGCCGCGCCACCACTGGCCGATCAGATCGGACTTGGCAGCGCGGCAACAACCGCCATCAACATCCTGCGATTCCCCGTCGCCCTAGTGGCCATGATGTTCGGGCTCACCATCTTGTACCGCTATGGGCCTGACCGCCCAGTGCGAACCCCGTGGAAGAATGTTGGATCGTTGGCTGGCGCTGGCTCCTTCCTGGTCTTTGTTGCCCTCTTCATGCTGTATTTCAAGTTCGCTGGCGCCATGCCAGCTTCCTACGGAATCTTGGGATCAATCGCCGCTCTCATCATCTTCTTACAGCTGGCGGCAATCTCCGTTGTCATCGGCGCCGAAGTGAACGCTGCCATCGAAGGTTCCAGTATTGACCCTCTGGAAGGACATCTCGATGACGAAGAAGAGCAGAAGGTCAAGACCGATGCCATCCCGCTGGGAACGGCAGTAGCTGGCCTTGCCGCCATCTTTGTGCTTGGTCGCGACTAGTTCGCTGACATCTCAGGTCAAAGAAACCTGGTAGCCAAAACCTCATAGTCCTGGAGTCCCTGCCGACTGGGAGCCATGGACGCGGCAACAGGCATCAGAAAAAGGGTCGCTAGACCCCAGCCAGAACCCGTCTCTTCGCGTCCTCCCATCCAGTATCGGCTGCCTAAGCCCGAAGATTTGGGCAAGATCGAAAAAAAAGAGGAAGAGGACTACACCCCCCTGGTCCTGGCCGCCACCCACGCCGCAATCAGCCTATTTGTAACCCAGGCCATCTCATCGGTTCTCCTGGCCAACCACTTCGACGCCGTGATCGAGATCCGGTTCGTCTGGAGTGTTGTCCCTTACTTGTCGTTGGCGGTCGCACGCCAAAGCGATCTGATCACGATCGTCTCGTACTCGACGGCCCTTTCGGTTCTGGCAGTTTGCATTGGCACGGTCCAAGCAATCTTCCGGTACCGGACCGATCTCCACAGTCTCTATGGCTGGAGCAGCGGCTTGGCCATGGGGGGTCTCCTTCTGGCCTTCCAGTTCCTTCGCCACTATCTGAACCCACCCGTCATTGACACCCAGGTGTTGGCCCAAGCAGCTGCCTTCTTGGCTGCGGCTCTCGTGCTCTTTGTTGGCTTCAAACCACAACCAGACGCGATCAAGAATCACAAGCTCACTAACCAGCTACAAACAAGGAAAGAAACAAAATGATCGGACGAATATCTCGCCGAGCAATGCTCATCATTGTGGCCATGCTCGTGTTCGCAACGCCGGCAATGGCCTCGCTAGTTGTCCACAACTTCATGGAGGCAGACATCACCTCAGCTGATGCTTGTTTCGTGAAAGTTGCTGGTGACGACTTCGCTTCCTATACCGGAGCGGGGGCCAATGACCCCTTGTCGTCGTTCTCTGACGACGAAACAACCGATCTCATCCAGATCAATGGTGCGGACCTGCTGGAAGAGAAGATCACCGTCCGCGGCATGCGCGGCGATCGGGTGATGTACACCGACGTTGTTCGCTATCAGAACAATTGTGACATCTCCCTGGACGTTCGTCTGGTGACCGACGCCGCAACCGCCACTGGTGATTGGACTGATCGTTCAGCTCGCATCTACTTATCGGCCCTTCCCGTCGCGATTGGCACCGATCCTGCTGGCCTTGGGCGACCGGGTGTAACCGGGGACGGCTGGGATATCACCCCAATCGTGGTCGAAGCCGACACGGGAGCAATCCCATCAGGCAACCAGAGCACCGGAACCGTGACCTTGGCTCCAGGCCAAGAACTACGGGGAGCCTTTGTCATCTCTGCCGGTGTCAATTCATCCAACGGAGCCGTTGGCACCATCAACTGGGTAGCCGAAGCCTCCAACGGAAACTAGTCAGTAACTGACCAGGATCTGCAATGGAGTAGGCCAACTTCGGTCGACTCAACGAGCTGGAACGTGACAACAAGAAAGCCGGACCCAAGGGTCCGGCTTTCCGCAGTTCTATGACAGGGGTTGACCGTTTGATTCGGACCACAAAGTATTTCTGAGGTGGTCAGGCAGTCAGATCAATCCCGGATCAATCAGAGCTAGTCGACATCAATGAAGATGCACTCGCCGGGGCATTCCTCAGCGGATTCAATCACACGTTCGAGTCCATCTTCAGGAATTCGAGCCATACCTTCAGCTCCGGCTGGGTTTGCCTCACCGTCAAAGAGTTTCTCAGCATCGAAGTTATCCGAAGCTTCCTTGACGTAGTAGAGACCATCATCCATGCCGAAGAAGACGTCAGGTGCGATTTCTGCACACAAGCCGTCGCCGGTGCAGAGATCCTGATCGATCCAGACTTTGACCATTGGGGGTTACCTTTTTCTCACGAGTTATGCGGATACTGCCTTATCGGCAGCATTCCAGCGGCTATAAGCGTCAATGACGCCCAATCAATCTTAGCCCGCCCGTCGCTGGGATCTCGATTCTGTCACAATCGTTTCTTGTGAGGTAACAAGCCAGCTCGGCCACCTTTCACTCGGCCAAGTCCTGAGTCGCCAAGTTCTAAGGTGGGTAGTGTCCAGGTGTGAACACGACCTTCCCCCGCCAGTACGCAGCCACACGGCGCTTTACCATGGGAGCACCACGGACCGTTGTGGTCAGCAAGGACGGTACTCAAGTATTCTTCCTCCGGTCTCAGTCCTATGACGATCCAGTCCTGTGTTTGTGGGTGCTGGACCCACAAACAGGTTCAGAACGGCTTTTGGCCGACCCCTCAGCACTTGGTTCCTCTGACGAAGCTGATCTGCCGGCAGCCGAGCTGGCTCGGCGAGAACGCGCCCGGGAAAGCGCAAACGGCATCGTCTCCTATTCACTTGATCGGGCAGCACAAACCGCAGTCTTCGCCCTCGGCGGATCACTCTTTCTTGTCGATATTTCTGAGGGGACCTCTGTTGCCCTCAAGCCCAGCGGCGATGTCTTTGACCCGCGAATCAGCCCCGACGGAAACCATGTCGCCTACATCAGTGGCCAAACCCTGCGGCTTCACTGCCTGACATCGGAGTGCCTTATCCACGGCGCGAGTAACGACATCTTGTTGAAAGATGACGAGCACGAACTGGTGAGTTGGGGCCGCGCGGAGTTTATTGCGGGCGAAGAAATGAGCCGTACTCGCGGCTACTGGTGGTCACCAAACAGTGATGCCCTTCTAGTCACCAGGGTCGACGAATCACCGCTGCAACGCCGCTGGATCAGTGACCCAGCTCATCCCGAACGTGAACCAAACGAGGTCCGCTACCCCGCGGCCGGAACAGCCAACGCCACCGTCGACCTTGCTGTGGTGAAGCTTGACGGGGAAACATCAGAAGTCGATTGGCAGGAAGATCACTTTGAGTACCTGGCCAATGCGAAGTGGGATTCAAGTGGCCCGCCCTTGCTGATTCGCCAGCCCCGGGACCAGCGAAGTCTCTCGATTGCTGAACTGGATCTACGAACACTGGCAGTCGCCGAGGTTCACCAGATCCAAGATGAGCACTGGGTCGAGCTGGTCCCGGGTTCACCAACCCGCTCCAAACATGGTCTGCTCACCGTCGAGGATCGCTCTGCGGATCTAGACAATCGGGTCCTGTGCCTCAACGGCAAGGTGATCAGCCCTTCGGACTTTCAGGTGCGTTCCATTATTGCCGTTCAAGGTGATGAGGTTCTCGCCACTGTTTCCATTGATCCGACCGAAATACATCTTGTGGTGCTGTCCCTGGTCGGCGAGCCGGTCCGCTACCTCACCGACCAGCCCGGAGTTCACCATGGCGTCTCCGGCGGAACAACTTTGGCGATCATCTCATCACTCGCCGATCAATCTCGGACCAGCACGTCACTGCATCGTTGGAGTGCTGAAGAGAACAAGGATGAAAGCCGAACCGTCGCCCCTGCTTCTTTTGGCCCCGCCAGCATTGTCAATCTGGCCGAAGAGCCGCTGCTCCAGGCAAAGCCCACCTACCTGCGCTTGGGACAGTCCGAACTCAATGCTGCCCTCTTCCTTCCCCAAGATCATGATGGCAAGACCCCCCTCCCCGTCTTGATGGATCCATACGGGGGCCCCCACGCCCAACGCGTGCTCAAGACTCAGAACTCCCACCTTGTCTCCCAATGGTTCGCCAACCAAGGTTTCGCTGTTCTGGTTGTCGACGGGCGCGGGACACCAGGGCGGGGCCCCAAATTCGAACGAGCTGTTTGGGGAGACCTCGCTCAGCCCGTGCTTGATGATCAGATTGAGGCATTGGATGCTGCC
>VAPK010473810.1_pt1 | contig 13592 bp, 8 predicted proteins | sample 3395031 | NCBI WGS metagenome assembly VAPK01 (sample SAMN08290443, study PRJNA428436) | hydrothermal vent metagenome | isolation source: Deep-sea hydrothermal vent chimney 1 | place: Pacific Ocean: Juan De Fuca Ridge | reverse complement strand
GAAAATGTCGGAGCCTGCACCCTGGTGCCGTTGTAACCACAGATCTGGCCAGCCGCCTGACGGCGAACCTTATGTAATGCAGCCATCGCGCCTTTTACATCGGTATTGGGTAACAACACGGCAAACTCCTCACCGCCATAACGCGCTACCATGTCGTGATGACGAAAAGTAGTAAGAATATCCTCAGCGTAACAACACAACACCGCATCACCTACGGCATGACCGTATTTGTCATTGATAGTCTTGAAGTGATCCAGATCGATAATCACTAGCGCCAGCTCGGCGCCATAACGCTTGGTGCGACTCATTTCGTCTTCCAGCCTGCGCAGAAAGGCGCGCCGGTTGGGTAGTTCAGTCAGCTCATCCGTCATGCTCAGCAGGCGCACACGCGCCAGTTCATCGCTGAGTTTACGACTATCCACCTCAATCATCTTCAGATAATCCTTGGTTTCCTCCAGCTTCTCGGCCATCGCATCGTGTGACTCGCTAAGTGAGTCGATATCTTCAATCAGACATTGCCGCAGGACATCAATTTCATTGATGGATTCGGCTTCATCCAGTCCCTGGCGAACAACATGCAGCATTTCGCCAAATTGCAGGTTCTGCTCGATGGTTTCACTGATATGCTTACTCAACATCGACTGGACTTTTTCCGTGTCGCGATACTGGCTGCTGAGATACTGGCGATAAGTTGAGGTTAATCGTTCTTCGGTATCTCTGCCTTCATCCGGCAGCAGATCATCAATCATGCCTTCAATGGCTTTTTTCTGCGCCCTGACCGAATCAGGTTTCTCATTGAAGCCGGATTCTGTGAAATCCATTTCCGGCTCCATTGTAGTAGTCCGGGCAGCACCGACATAGTCACTGCTCTGGACATTGCTCTCAACCTCATCGTTACCGTAATAACTTAATACCGGCTCGAGGGTATTTTTTAGTACCGATTCATCCAGCATATCCATACGTCCGAGGTGCATGCTAAACATATTCATATGTTTACGCAGGCCCTTGAGCGTCGTTGTCGTTAACGGTAACTGTAACTGTTTGTAGATCAGTTTGGCATGAATATGCACAGAGGAACCCGGCTTGAGATGACGGATATAACCGTCAAGAAAAAGCCGTAGCCAGTAGCGATAAAGCTGCTCGCGTTCGTCAAAGTCCTGTTCATTTTCTCGCAGAATGCGTTCAAGCTGTGAATAAAGAACCGAGCCCGAACCGGTACTTTTTAATTCATCAAGCAAACCCAGCAAAGATTGAGACTGCATGGACAACGTTTGTCCGGCAGATTCAACGTCTATTTCTGACAATGAATCCCCCGGTGGCTTCAGCCTGTTTTTATCAGATTGCACTCCCCCTCCCCATTGCAACCCTGGTTATGGCTTTTTCAGGATTTTATTTTTCTGCCGCGACAAATTGGTGATGCCCCGCACAGGCAAAAGAAAAATTAGATTGTTCCAGCTTGCCTGAATCCAGCCTCCACACGCACTGCCCAGGTTAATAGAAATACATTTTCTACCGCGAGCAGGCTGCGCTTTAATGTGGTTATTATCTTACCATCGCCCCCCAATAATATCTTGCAAAAACTACATATTTTGTATAAATAATCAACAACTCAACATGCTGGGAAATAAATATACCTTGTGTAACAATACGTTACAAAGAGGTCATCATGTTCAAATTTAACAGGTTCTCCTAACTGAACATTACTTTCGATATAGGACAAAGGTAATGGAATTCGGCAAAAAATGATGCTAATAAACAAAATGCACCAAAAAGCAGGCAGACTGTCTTATATTTTATAAAGCTCGACGTTAATTCATAACGCTACCAGGATGTCAGACAAACAAATTTATGATGATGAAACATGGGTAACAGACAATGAGCAGCATTACTCCTCCCGCTGATGACGCCGGTGTGCAATCTCTGCGTCAGGACAACAAAGCCACTACGGGCGTTGAATCAGTATCCACTGTTGCAGCAAAGCGTGCCATCCATCCATCAACCGGCGCACCCGCAACTGACGGACTGCTGCGCGTCGAAAGACGCCGACTTGTTAATCGCCGCAGTCAGGATCGTCGCCAGAAAGAACGTCGCAGGGATAAAAATAAGGTCCTGCTTGATACTCGCAGCCATCATGATCGCAGAACCATGGAGCGTAGAAACTCCATCAATAGAAATGCGTTGAAAAAAACAACCCCCCCGTATCCACGAGGTGTAAATATCAAGATATAACTTATCCTGACTGCAGTTCCTGACGAACTTTCGCCAGTGTTTCAGCCATGGAAAAAGACGTTTGCAGCAATTCCAGTACAGCAGATTCCTGCAGCGGCTTGCTGAACAGAAAACCCTGGATTGTACGGCACCCAAGCGCATACAGAAAAGCCAGTTCATGCGCGGTTTCCACTCCCTCGGCCACCACATCCAGACGCAGGCTGTGGGACAGGGCCATGATAGCAGTAACGATGCCGGCATTATCACTTTCCCGACGATTATGTACATTGGTGATAAAAGAACGATCTATTTTCAATGTATCGATGGGGAAACGTTTGAGATAACTTAGCGAAGAATAACCCGTGCCGAAATCATCAATGGAAATTCCCATACCCATTGATTTCATTTGATTTAGAATACCAACATTTTCCTGGCCGTCATCCATTAGACAACTTTCAGTAATTTCAATATCGATTAGCGCTGGTTCAATTTCGTGCTGCTGCAAAATTTTTGCCAGCTGTTCAACAAAGTTTGGCTGTTTGAACTGATGCATGGAAACATTAACTGACACCGGCACCACCTCCACACCGGCCTTTTTCCATCGACCCAGCGCCTGGCATACCTCGGAGAAAACCCATTCACCAACTTCAATGATCATCCTGTTTTCTTCAAGAACGGGAATAAATTCTAGCGGAGAAATAACCCCGCGTTCAGGATGCTGCCAGCGCAGCAAGGCTTCGAAGCCTTTGACAATGCCGGTGGTGGAATCCACTTTTGGCTGATAGACCAGATAAAATTCTTCCCGTCCCAGCGCGCCCTGAAGATCTTTTTCCAGGTGCGCCAGATAAAGCGCCTGTTCATGGATTTTATTGGAATAATAATTAATCTGCGCCCCACTACGGCTCTTGGCATGCTGCTGAGCGTGCTCTGCCGCCAGCACCAGAGTTTCCACATCCAGACTATCGTCCGGGTAAAGCGCCACGCCAAGACTCAATCTGGGCTGATAGCTGCCCGTAGTGATGTCACAGGGTTCTCGCAACCGGGCATAGAGATCCGAAACCCTGCTCTCAATTTCATCCTTACTGTCCACACAGAATAGCAGGGCAAACTCATCGGCGCCCAGCCAGCAGCTTAGATCGCTGTTCAGCAGCAGACCGTTCATCCTCGAATACAGCAAATTCAGAACCCGATCCCCTTCGAGGTAACCTGACTGTTGATTCAGCTTTCTGAAGCCATCAAGGTCAAATCGCAACAACGCCAGATAGCTTTCATCTGCTTTTACCTGCTGCAGTTGTGCCTCAGCAGCAATGAGAAAGCGCTCCCTCATAAATCCTGGTGGCGGTAGTTCCTGCATTTTTTCAATATTTATAACGGGTGCGGGCATGTTTCTACTTCTTAGATTTAATCCATAAAGAGTAGCAAAAGCGGAACTTGTCCTATGAGTATCGGTACAAAAAGAAGATCCTTAAGCATTATCTTCCAGCGCAGAACAGACATAATGCTACACATTATAAATTTAAGGGTTTTTATCTTTGAGATTTTAGATCTGGAGCAGAATGCATCGAGCAGCTGCGTGGACTGGAGCTCTATCCAGATGATAATTACGGATTCAGCACTAAAATACGTGTACCTAATACCAGATCACTGTGTATATTCCACGTTCGTGGTGAGCCCTTCGACTTCGCTCAGGACGAACGGTGATTTAATCAGATGCACAATAAACAACCCCGCAGCAAGCTACGGGGTATTAGTCGAAGGAATAATCTGAACCGCCGCAAGCTGTGGGGAATTAAACCCATAGAGATTAAAAGTGGACTGATATTTGGAACGCTTATTTAGCCCGGCTGCCCATCAATCCGCGGCCGGATCAATATCGGCAGGTAAACCAGGACAAATAAAAGAAAAGCTGCGCTCCACAGGCCACCCGATAACATCAGGCTCTGCCGATACCAGTCGGGCATGAGCAACGGCGCCAGCACCCGAAACAGGGGCGACAGACTCACCAGGACAAAGGCCCAGAAAATCGGCCGGCTGGCGGCAATCTCTCGACCACTGTGCCCCAATGTTACCCGCGACATCATGCCCAGGGTAATCAGACCAATGCCGCCCGTTGTCAGCGCATGCACAGCAAATTCACGTTGAATAACAGCCAGTGGCGTCAACGCCAGCAGCAACAGACCAATGACCAGCCATAGATAGCCCAGTTGCAGAATCCAGACCATCGGCACCGACCAGATTTTTTTGCCATACCAACCATAAAGCCTGATCCCGTGCACGCCGGCTGCAAACAGCGCAACCGGCACAAGAATAATCGAGCCGGGCAGGATCGAGGCAACCAGCGCTACTGTCGCAATAGCAGGCATCGCCAGTTTTTCAATCAGCGGCCAGCTTTGTGTGGTTAAGCCCACCACTCCACGTTCACTGAAAAAGGGAATCACCCGTCCCCCCATAACCATTATCAGGGTAACAACCAGATACAGCATCAGACTGATGCCAATGCTGGCAGTCTGGTTACTGAAACCAAGATACTGCACATGCGTCAGCAAGTTAGCGATGCCCATCACCAGCAGCAGGATGGAAAAAATGTAATTGGATTTCTGCGATTTCGCCAGCAGGGGTATTGCAATACTAACCGCCACTGCCGGCAGAAAACTGATGTCCAGCAATGCAATCAACCATCCGGGTAATTGAAAAACAGCAAACGGCGCCAGGCGCCCCAACAACCAGAGTAAGGCCAACAGCGCCAGCGGTGTATGCCGCAGGGTCTGAATACCAGTCCAGTTGCGAACGGCGGTCAATAAAAATCCGGCTGCAACCGCAGCAACAAATCCAAACAGCATTTCATGCGAATGCCAGTAATTCCCATGATAATAACTGCCGGTAGTAGTCACTCCGCCCAGCACCATTAACCAGAACAAAATCAGAAGCAGGCTGCTCAGGCCGGCAGCCAGAAAAAAAGGACGGAATCCCAGCTCAAACAGGGCAAAACCTTTAATTGTGCGGGTATTGTCAGGTTCTTCAATTTTCATATTTACAGGTTTATTCCAGTTTTCAATTTAATTGGCGCAGCTTACAGCAAAGCTAAAAATAACAACATTGACTAACATCAATGCCGAATATCCAGACTGATTTCCAGCAACGGAAGCGAGACAATAAGTCATATTAAAACAGGATTTGTACAACTGGCAAAAAATAGTATTGCAGGGAACAAAGCCCTCGGTCCTTATAGAAATAATTTTATAAGCATTTTGTGGGGCTTATGCCCCTCACAGTGGGCAGGGCGTTCGGTTCATCCGGCTTAAGCTATTGTTCACTTTTGGGATGAAACTGTGCTCTGATACGGGAAGGGAAGGGGGTAACAACATGCTGATCATCCAGCATTTTTTTCACATAATGCCGCTTTATATTTTGCCTTCTTGCAGATATATCTGACTGTACGCCTGGATAAAACAAGCCCGAAGCCAGCTGCGGCTGGTTATCTTCGATGACACGGTAGAGATCGGACATGCCATTGAAATGCCGATAATATAGATAATAGATGCGCATACCTTCGTCATCGGCAAGGATCTCCTGACCCTGACTAAACTTCAACACCGTCAGTAAACCCGCATCATGAAAGACCTTGTCAACGGTATCACTATAAGCCGTACCAAACATCATGCTTAACATTAGACTGGCCACGACTCCCTTACCCAGTCCTTTCAGGGGATGGCGATATTTGACATGGGCAATTTCATGCGCCAGCAACATCACCAGCGCATTTTCATGCGGTAGCTTTTCCAGCATCCCCCGGAAAACAAAGATATGTCCCCCCACCGTCGAGAAAGCGGTGGCTTCATCGGAGTCAACATAATGCGCCATAACCTGCATGCCTGTCGGCAGATTCTGTACCGCAAGCAGTTTTTCGGTCAGGGCCTGCAAATACTCATCCATCATTTCATTACTGGGCAAGGCACTGGCGTATGGACGCGACAGGCTTTGCTCCATTTCAAAGGGCACCAGAGACGCCAGTTCATCAATCGAAGCAAACACCGCAACACCCAGGCCCACCACTACCACCACAATACCAATGGACAGGGTTAGAAACTTACGAATGTGGACAATGGAAGACACAGACTCCCTGACAACATAGTCCGGTAATTTCTGTGTTTTTTCCATTATTTATCAGCGAATAGAATCAATCAGTAAGCATAGCCTGAATAGCGACAAATTAAAGCGAAAAAATGTTGTTTCGCCAGTAATCCATCAGAATTGTTCCAGCGCCTCACTACCCTGTAGCCATTTTTCCTCAAGCATATTAACCTCTTGCTGCAACTGCCCCTGTTTTTTCAAGATCTCCAGCAAACGGACTTTATTCTCGGAACTGTAGATCGCCTCATCCTGCAATGCCTCATTTACTTTATCCAGCCCTCCGGATGCTGTGGCAAGCTGTTTTTCCAGTTTTTTCAATTCACTACGTAGCGGCGCCTGCGCCTGACGTCGATCAGCCGACTGCTGGCGTTTCAGCCTGCGGCTGGCCATGTTATCGCCCATGGCTCGGGACTCCCTTCCCTGCTCCAGTAGCCAGCGACGATAATCATCCAGATCACCGCTGAATTCCTTAACCTTGCCCTGTTCCACCAGACAAAACCGATCGGCCACCATATTCAGCAGAAAACGATCATGGGATACCACACAGACCGCTCCTTCAAAAGACTGTAGCGCTTCGACCAGCGCATGACGCATAGCCAGATCCAGATGATTGGTTGGTTCATCCAGCAATAACAGGTTCGGTTTCTGATACACCACCATGGCCAGCACCAGTCGCGCCTTCTCACCGCCAGAGAAAGGCGCTACCAGCTCCTCGACCCGATCACCATGAAAGCCAAAGCCACCGAGAAAATTGCGCAGATCCTGCTCACGCGCCATTTTGTCCAGCCGTTGAAAATGCAGTAAAGGCGAGGCCTGCGCATCCAGCTGTTCCAGCTGGTGCTGGGCGAAATAACCAATCTTCAGTGATGCCGCCTCATTACGCAGGCCCTGCCATGCCTGGAGCTCACCGGCCAGTAGTTTGATCAGGGTCGACTTACCGGCACCATTACGCCCCAGCAAACCAAGTCGTTCGCCAGGCGCAATGTGCAGACAAAGCTCTGATAGCTGTGGTGAACTTTCACCCGCCAGGCCATAGCCAGTCGCCACCTCATCCAGTTCCAGCAATACTGAAGCATGGCTTTCCTGCGCCGGAAAGCGAAAATGAAATGGCGAGTCCACCTGGGCAGCGCCGATATCCGCCATGCGCGCCAGCGCCTTGAGTCGACTTTGCGCCTGGCGCGCTTTGGTCGCCTTGGCGCGAAAACGTTCGACAAAACGTTCCATTTTCGCTCGTTCACGCTGCTGCTTCTCAAATTGCGCCTGCTGCTGCGCCAGATGCTGCGTTCGCATCTTCTCAAAATCACTGTAATTACCGCGATAAAGAGTCAGTTGCTGATGTTCGATATGGGCGATGCGGTTGCAAATTTTATCGAGAAAATCCCGATCATGGGAAATCAGCAGCAGGGTGCCAGCATAAGATTTCAACCAGTCCTCCAGCCAGAGTACGGCATCCAGATCCAGGTGGTTGGTCGGTTCATCCAGCAACAAAATGTCCGAGCGACACATCAGCGCCTGCGCCAGATTCAGACGCATACGCCAGCCACCCGAAAAGCGGCTCACCGATTGAGCCTGTTTTTCCTCGGAAAATCCCAGCCCATTTAACAACACGGCTGCTCGACTACGAGCCCGATAGCCATCGATAGCCTCCAGTTCACCGTGCAGCTGTGCCTCCCGCGTTCCCTGCCCCTGCTGCTGAGCCTGTTGCAGTTGCGCCTCGATGTGGCGCAGCGGCATATCACCGTCGATGACATACTCTATCGCAGCTTTGTCTACTGCCAGTGTTTCCTGCGCCACATGAGCGATCATCACCTGTGGCGGCAGGCTGAATTCCCCGCTATCAGCCTGCAACTCGCCCAGGATCAGGGCAAACAAACTGGACTTACCCACGCCATTACCACCGGTAATCCCGACCTTCTCTCCAGAGTGAATACTTACTGTTAGATTGTGTAACAACTCACGGGAGCCGCGCCAGAGACTGATTTTATTAAAATTCAACATGCCTGTATTTTATCCTAATCCTGAAACTCTGGCTGATGAATCCGACTTGACAGGCTGGCTTCGCTCTCCTAAGTTAATAAACGTTCACTTAGTTAACAACAGGAGTCGATTATGAACACTTATCAGGCTGAACTCGACGCTCGGGGCATGAACTGTCCCCTGCCCATTCTCAAAGCCAAAAAATCTCTGTCAGAGCTGGCGGCCGGCGAGGTTCTTCAAATCCGCGCCACCGACCCCGGCTCGGTCAAGGATTTCGAAGCCTTCTGCAAACAAACCGGCAGTGAACTGCTATCCTCCTCGGAAATTGATGGTGAATTCGTTTTTCTGCTAAAGAAACACTGACGAGGAACAGACTACATGGCCAAACGTCTAAAAGCGGCTGAGCGCCGCGCCTCCATTCTGGCGGTGGCCAAGGTGCTGTTCGCAGATAAGGGCTACCACGGGGTGGCGGTGGATGAAATCGCCAGCCGCCTCGGGGTCAGCCCGGCCGTACTCTACCGCCACTTTCCTTCCAAGGAAGCTCTCTATGATGAAGTCCTGGATACCCTTGCCGCGCACAGGGAGAGTTATGTCGACGCCGCACTCAGGAGCCCCGATGACTTCGGCAGTGTCCTGCTACGCATGACGCTGGTGTTTGCCGAGAGCGTGGCCCGTGATCCAGACTACCTTAAAATGGAAATGCTGAGCACACTGGAGGACACCCAGGTCACCCGGCAGTTTTTCGAAAGCCGCTGGAAATCCTTCACTGATTATATCGAATACAGCATGCAGGAACTGGCGGCTAAGAATGCAGTCAGTCAGATCAACCCACGCACTGCCGGGCTGATGTTTCAGGGCATGGTGCGCGAAGCCCTGTACGCCAAATGCATACTCCATTCCAGCCGTTATCAGGACACGCGTTTGCCCGATCTGATCACGCAGCTGGTCGGCCTGTTCCTGAGCGCCATTCAGTACCGGGGAGAAAACCACGATGAATGATGGTAGGTACTCAGTAAATAACCTCACAGCAAGAATCAAAGGAACGGCCTGAACCGCCAGGACGCAGAGTACGCCAAGTTTTAGTAAAATAATTCTTGGCGTACTCTGCGTCCTGGCGGTTCAATATTAATTCTGAATCTACAGCTTTGTTTAACTGTGATGCAGTTGACATTTTTCAGCTACACAATCCCGCCATCGATACCGATACTTAAAATGCAATTAAACCCAGGGCAAACCCGGTGAAAACCGGAGACGCAAAGCTACCGATCTAAAGGTCCGCCAGATATCTGGCAACCCATGACCGCGGAGCTGCCGGAACCGCCTCCCCGCTGCTCCGATGCTTTCCCTTCGCGTCCACTGCCCTGATATCAAGATACATAATTTTTATGGCAGGTCAGGCATGAGCATACAGTCCAAAGTGGTTTCACTCGGCACGCATCCAGGTCATAGTCGCGTCAATGACCGGGTCAAGGCGCAGAAACTTATGGAAAGTTTCAGGAAACAGAGTACCCAGTATGCCCGAACTCTTATGCAGAGTATGTTCGACAGCGCCGATGACCGGTTGTTTGAAATGGCTGAAAAAGCCGATAACAATACCGATCAGTCCGTGTATTTTGATTCCATGCGTATCGTACGCCTGAAGCGCAGGGAGATTGAGTCTGATTACCGTAAAAATATAGAAAACCTGTTTTCTGATTTCTGGAATCCCAAACCAGCCAGTCAGGAAGCAACTCTGAACGATAACGAGCTCTCCTGCGAAAATCTGTCGCTCATGGAAGAAGTGGATCTGGAAGAATCACTGGCCATCAGCACCCTGACCAGCAAGATTCGCAATAACTATGCGCAGGAGATCCACGCCATCGAACAGCGCTTGATTCAAATTGCACCAGGCATCGAGATCAACTCTCAAACCAATCCACTGGATCCGGAAAACCTGTGTGCCGCTTTCAAGGACGCCACCGATACGCTGGACACTGAAATCAAGATCAAGCTGATCATCTACAAGCTTTTCGATCAACACATCAATGAAACGATTGGCAACCTCTATCAGACCATTAACGCCAGGTTTGTCGAAGCCGGTATCATGCCAAAAATCAGGATCCGCATGCCACATCGCCCATCTTCAGGCAGCCTGCCCACCCAGACGGCCGCACAGAATGACTATTCCGCAAGCGATGATAATCTCGCTGCTTATCCAGAACCATTTGCCGCCAACTCAGCAGGGGCAGAAGTACTGGTTTCTCTGCAACAGTTGCTGGCGCAAACCGGCATTGCCGCAACGACAACCAGCCTCTCGACTGGTGCGAGCGGCAACATGGCAGGCATGCCCGCCAGCTCTACCGAACAGGTTCTCAGTGCACTCAGCCAGATTCAATCCATCACCCCTACGGCCCTGCCCCAGGGTGGCACACCCCAGGAAATCAGTTCGCAAATCAAAACTATGCTGGTTAATCAGGTCGCCGAAGTCGCCGGCCAGCCAGTCAGCCTCAACTCCATCGATAATGGCATCATCGATGTGGTGTCCATGCTGTTTGAATTTATCCTTGATGACAACAACCTGCCTGCTACAGCAAAAGCTGAAATCGCGCGCCTGCAGATTCCCATGCTGAAAGTCGCCGTTATCGATAAAGAATTTTTCAGCACTCAGGGACACCCGGCCCGCGTCCTGCTGAATACTCTGGCCAGGGCCGGTATCGGTCTGGATGAGAGTGCGCAAAAGGAAAACAACCCGGTCATCATGCAAATTGAACAGGCGGTTGAAAAAGTACTCGCTGAATTCGAGAATGACGTTAGTGTGTTTGCCAGTGTGCTACAGGAATTCAATACCTTCATGGATGAGCAGCACGAACGTGAAAATTCTGCTGAAGAATCCGCTCTCGCCATATTCCAGCGCAAGGAAGAAGTCGCATTGGCGCAGGCCTGGGTAAAGGAAACCCTGGAAGAAGTACTGACCGACAAGCAACTACCGGAACAGATTGCGAAAATCATCCAGGGCCCCTGGCGTGATGTCATGCTGCACACCTATTTGAATCAGGGTGAGAGTTCCGCGTTATGGAAAAACCAGCTGCGTTTCATTGATGTTCTGGCCTGGTCAATCGAGCCAAAAAAAATGTCGCTGGATAAAAAGAAGCTGGGCAACATCATCAAACAACTGATTCACACCCTGCGTGAAGGGCTGGCTAATATCGATTACCCGCAGGACAAGACGGATAAATTATTCAATGCTCTCGAAGCCTGGCACCTGGCCAGTGTGCGCGGCATGCTGTATCAGGACGATGTAATCGAAACAGAATGTGATGCCGCCATGACCAGTATCCAGAGACAGAATCCTGAAGCCTCCTTCTTCCTGTTCGATGAGAAAAAGTCTGAGGAACAAAAAACTGACAGCGATTTCATTGAGCGGCTATCCGAGATCGAACAGGATCTTGAGGCACTTGAAAATACCGACATCAGCTCGACTATCGCCAGTGTTACAGAACATGCCGAAAACAATGAACCTTCAGCAATTGATCAGACCATTGCTGATATGGAACAACAGGTCGCATCCCTTTCTGAACTGGAGGATATGCTTAATGAGGTCCTGGAAGATGCGGAGAATGAAAGCGAGGACCGGGAAATCATGGAAGATATCGTGCTCAGCAGCTGGGAAAAACCGGACACAGAAAACGATTATCCTGAAGATGAATATCTGGACATCGCCCGCCACATGGAGGCCGGCAAATGGGTTGAATTCTTTGATGAGAACGGCAATACCCAGCGCGCCAAGCTGGCCTGGAAGAGCGATCTACTTGGAGAGTACACTTTCCTTAACTGGAAGTTTGACGTCGTCGCCGACAAAACCCTGTTTGGCCTTGCCGCCGATCTACGCAGTGGCCGCGCAAAAGTCATCAATGACATCCCCATCCTCGACCGTGCCCTGACCGCCGTCCTCTCCGGCATCAAGCGTAGCGCCTGACGAAATGGCAGGCCGCCATATGTGTGGTCTGCCAGGCAGACCCAAAATGGCATTTTAAAAACAAACAACCCCGCCACAAGCAGCGGGGGAATTAAACCCTCAAAGATTAAAGTAATCTACATCCCCGCCGAAATCATGACGTAACTCTTGTTTGTCATTGCATTAATAAAGGAAATTATCATGTTCAAAAAAGAAGTACGTCCCCAGTTCTCCAGCCTGGTTCGAATTGTATTCTCTGTTTTACTCATCACCTTTGCCCTGGGATCTGGCGCCTGTAGCAGTGGCGGCGGCAGCGACAGCTCATCGGTAACGGGCAGCGCCCAGTAAATAATAAGATCAACAAGGATCTAGCCATGAAAAAACACTTATTCCGATACATTATTTGCCTTTTTTGCATGTTATTGCTGAGTGTGAACAACCCGGCCTGGTCGCTGACCGTTGGTGAGCAATACACAATTACCATTGAAAAACTGAACAGTGACGGCAGCCTGACTTCAGGCGACACCTCGCTCGAGATCTCAACGACCGCGATCGCCAACTCAGATGGAAAATTATCCTTTTCCTTCAGTAGCGGCATCCCAAATAATAGCAGCTGTAATTTCATGGTGATAACGCTCACCAACAGTAGTGACGCAGTTGAACGCAGAAGCATTGTCCCCTGCCCCGATGCTGGTAAAGCGCTCCCCCTGGGCGTATCCGGCATCACTCAGAAACAGGCTGACGCGCTGATTGAAGCCTTTGCTTCGGCCGCTACTGACGATCCTATTCTTGCCGTCTTTGGCATGACCATCGTACGTTCTGAAGGCATTACCGCCGCAGAGCTATCCACTATGGCCAATATCGCCTATAAGGGCATTACTGGCAGTAACGGCTTTGTCGACGATATGACGAGTAAGGGCGTAACCTCATCACAATTGTCAAGCTACCGGACCAAAATTATATCCCTGCTGGCCGATCCTGATGATGGTTACAGTAAACTGGTAAAAGATTCTATCGATGTTGCCGATATCAATGACAGTACTATTGCTGCCGCCAAGCGCGGCGAAGCCGCTGCCAAACTGCTGGGCGTGCTGGTCACCGCCGCCACTACAGCCGGCTTCTCCCAGGATCGGGTACTGGAAGCTTTTAACGCCATGGGCGCTATTGCTGTACCCCTGATTACCACGGCAGCCGGAAACGGTTCGCTCTCGGCCGCAACCGCCCAGTCCATCAATTCCACTGTTGGTGGCGGCATTCAGAAATTAAACGCTGATCGGGGTATAGAAAAATATACCCAGGCCTTAGCCACATTAGGCGCCAGCGGGACAGATTTAACCACATT
>VAPK010374067.1_pt1 | contig 13593 bp, 13 predicted proteins | sample 3395031 | NCBI WGS metagenome assembly VAPK01 (sample SAMN08290443, study PRJNA428436) | hydrothermal vent metagenome | isolation source: Deep-sea hydrothermal vent chimney 1 | place: Pacific Ocean: Juan De Fuca Ridge | reverse complement strand
TGGACTTGCTGTGAAGGAGGTCTAATATGTTTAATTTAGTGGCAGGTTCATTACAATACGAAATGCTATCTTCTTTTGGCAATTGCCAAAAATCAGAGAAATGAAGAGATAGTGAAGTGATGATTTTTGTCCCATGTAGGTAGGCGACTAGCCGTCAAGTTAGTGAGGGAGCTTTAACAGGGTGGCTTTTGTGCAGAAATTAAGGGAGTACGCTGGATCCACTGCACCAAGACATTGTTATTCGCTGACGTAGTAAGTAATTTTGGGGTGGGACGACCCAAAATTCAGAAGGTAGATAAACGCGCGCTAGTGCTCCTGCATTAGCTAATTACATGCCATCCTTGGCGTGTAATGCATTATAGTAATAGTTCAAGCTTGTATTTTGCTGTGCCTTGAAAACTTATTCCATGCACGTTCCTTACAAAGCAATTACTGAACAGTAATAGTTGTATTACAAGTTGTAGTTTCCCCATTGTCACCTATAGCATTCATTGTATAAGTGGTTGTTTCTGTAGGGTGAAACCAAATGTAGTCGTTAGGTATTGAAACTGCACCAATATTATGGTCTATGTTAGCTGAAGAAGCTGCGTTAGACCACCACCAAAGAGCTGTCCCTTCACCCGCATTAATTATTTGTGGATCAGCCCCCATTTCGCAAATAGGAGAGACTTGACCTTCCACAACAACGGTTGTTTTACAGGTTGTAGGCACTCCATTTTCATTTTTAGCCACCATAATGTAAGTTGTTGTTTCTGATGGATGGATCCATTTATAATCTGATGGAAGGGTTACAGCACCAATACCATTATTGATAATAGCTGACGTTGCATCTTGAGACCACCACCAAAGCGCAGTTCCTTCACCTTTTTTGATAACTTGAGGGTCTGTACCAGCTTCACAAATAGGAGCATCCTCACTAGGGGGAGTTGAAGCGGTTATGACTTGATTTATTTTTCCCATTAAAGTTACGTTGATTGAACTATTTTTGAAAACCAAACGAAAATCAACTGAACCTGGGCTAAATAATGAGGTGATAACAGGATTTAATGATGCAAGATTTCCTTGGTCAATCTTGGTACCGTCAATCCAGATTTCTGATAAAAAGTCATGAGGATTCTGGAAAAATTGATCTCTTATTGGATCTATATTTGCAGGGACAGGAAACGGATAGCCATCAAAACTACTTTGAATTTCCCCATCAATGCTTGAAACAGAGAATGTATTGCTAATAAATGTAAACGAAGAAATTGAGTTTTCTCTGTCCGTAAGAATAGTTGCTTCGTTAAAAGTAACGGCTCCCTTAAACTCATCGTCTATTGCGATTGTTGTTGTTCCAGATTCAATATTTGTTAAGACACCATCAAATTTTAGAGTAGTTTCAGCTTGTATATTAAAAGCAGAAAATATAAAAAAACAAGGGATAAAGATTTTATTAAGAATGTGTTTCATTTTATCTTGTAAGTATATGTAAAATAGATTAATAAAGACTTTTATAAAGTGTAAATAATCTTTAATTAATGATTAAATGAGTTCGTCGAGAATTTTAATTATGACCCGCTCATTTATATAATTAACAATAATTACAAATAAATGAGAGTGTTCGACATAACCTGATTTGATTATATCACTACTTTTTTTGACAATGATTTAGATTTCAAAACCACTTACACTCAAAATCCTGCCACTCCACATCAAATAAGACAACTAGACAGTTTTAAACTACTAATGCTTTAGTAAATTAACAATAATACAACCCTCGTTTACAAAGGAGCATTAATCATAAGGCAAAACAGACAACCCCGACTATATCGCTATCAATGGTCAGATCGACAAAATGACATTACTCCTTAACAACAAGGTCAACAACCACTATTGTTAATACACCTTAGAATAGCGTTGATAAAAGCAAGCGGGTTGAGTCACTGTTAAAATTATTTATAATAGAAGACTTACCAGAGATTAATAAGTCATTTAACCCTATGTTTTAGTATTTGATGAGTTGTACACTGAACTCTATCGAATATCTGAAGCTTAAACACCCAAATACAATCCTGCATAAAATGAAGGCATCAAGGTATATTGATCTGGTTAAAAAAGGAACGCTGGATTAAAAAGCTCCCTTCCAAAATTGACTCTTTAAAATAACAAAAAAAAGATGAATACAACAAAAAAAAGCTTACTCTCCCAACTTGGCCCCGGTCTTATGTATGCGGGTGCTGCCGCTGGTGTTTCCCATTTAGTGCAATCAACAAAAGCTGGAGGCATGTTTGGCTTTGATCTTATCATTGCCATTTTAATCATTCATCTGGTGAAATACCCTTTCTTTGAATTTGGCCCTCGTTACACCGCAGCAACAGGGCGCAATATTCTGCATGGCTATAAAAAATTAGGCAGTTGGGCCGTGTGGGTTTACATCATCATGACTTTAATGTCCATGTTGATTATTCAATCAGCTGTGACTGTGGTTACAGCAGGGTTGTTAATCAATATTTTCCACTTAGAATCATTTGCCGGATTAGAACCACAAAGACTAGCTGCGCTAATAAGTTTAGGCTTACTCATGCTTTGTTTTTCTTTGTTAGCAACGGGGCAATATAAATTATTGGATAAGCTGGTAAAAATTATTATTCTGGTACTTTCAATCACATCTGTCTTTGCAGTGGGGATGTTGATATTTGATAACCCCGGTTATTACAAAACAGCGGACGTACAATTTTCTTTTAATGACACCACACATTTGATTTTTTTAGCCACCTTTTTAGGATGGATGCCTGCTCCCATGGATATATCTGTCTGGCATTCTATTTGGGCTGAAACAAATAACGAAAACTCAACACAAAAAACAGATTTAAAGACCGCCTTATTTGATTTTCGTATCGGCTTTTTTGGAACCGCTTTTCTAGCTATTTGCTTTTTATTATTAGGCGCATTAGTCATGTATGGCAGTGATGAAACATTTAGCCCCAGTGGTGCGACATTTGCAGGACAATTAATGGATTTATATCAGAAGTCATTGGGAAGTTGGGCTTATCCTGTCGTTGCAATGGCGGCTTTTACAACCATGTTCAGTACAACACTCACTTGTTTAGATGCATACCCCAGAACACTTAGCGCATCCAGCGAGCTGCTCTTTCCCGACTATATGGATCATAAAAACCAGAAAAGACATTATCTTTTTTGGTTGATTTTTACCGTGATAGGAACAGTATTCATATTATTTTTCTTTTTAACTTCCATGCAAGCAATGATCAAAGTTGCAACCATATTAGCGTTTGTTGCTGGCCCCGTACTTGCAGGGTTAAATACACTAGCAATGTTTGATAAAAGCGTACCTGAAAATTCACGCCCAGGGAGAATAATGCTTATTTGGTGCGGACTTAGTCTGGCTATTATGGTCGGCTGTTCGATTGCCTACCTGTTACTTTAAGATTGTTTTAGACGGAGCACTAGGTTCGTGCACTAAAATCAAAGCTTATGATAAAATTAATATCTACATAATTGTTAAGGTTTTAAAATCAATGGCACGAAGAAGTGAGCATAGCCTGGAAGAAATAAAAGAAATGGTGCTTAGTGTATCTGAAACCATCGTTATTGAAGAAGGTTTTGCCGAATTAAAAGTGCGAAGAGTTGCAATGGATATAGGCTATACAGTCGGTAGTATCTATATGGTTTTTGATAATATGGCGGATTTATTCATGCATGTTAAAGGAAGAACATTGGACGATATAGCGACCCAGCTCAAGCAAGATATAGATAATGAGTGTGCTGAAAAAGCAATAAAACAACTCGCCAAAAGCTATTTAGCTTATGCTTCAGAAAATCTTAATCGCTGGAATATGATCTTTGAACATCGTTTAGCCGAAAATGAGCAGGTACCCGAATGGTTCCAAACAAAAATTGATTCTGTTTTTAGTTTAATCGAGTCTCAATTTAATCGCTTAACATCTACTTATAGTGAAGAAAAAAACAAGCTAGCTGCACGTTCATTATGGAGTGGTATTCATGGTATTTGCATCCTTTCTTTATCAGGAAAGATTGATCTGTTAGGTACCAATCATACTGAAGATGCTGTTGAATTATTGGTCGATAATTTTATTAAAGGCTGGGTTTCTAATTCGTAATTTAACAAGATTCAAGTCCTTTGATAACTAATTTTTATAAATAGAATTTGAAATCCATATTTAAATATAAGAGAATACTAATTTTAAATAAATAAGAAAAAAAATAATAAGTGAGCAAACATAAACATATTACAGAACCAAGTTCGACAGGCTTTCAAGTTAGAATTGTAAGAGATAGAAAAGAATATAGTCGTTATTTTGCCCATAAATTATGGGGTAGCAAAGCAAAATCACTAAAGGGAGCGATCAATTGGCGAGACCAGACATTGGTATTAATAGGGGATAAAAAACCGACGCCTATTAAGAAAAAATCAACAGGGGTTGTCGGTGTTACAAGAACAATACAATTTTGCAAGGGGGTTCATGCCTTGGTTTATAGCTGTCATTGGCGAAGAAATAACAAAGGCCATACTAAAGCTTTTCAGGTCGGTGTGGTTCATAAGGTGACAGCAGATCAGGAATTTCATGCTTTTAGAACTGCGGTACAATTCAGAAAAGAATATGAGTTTTTTAAAGACACCGGCAAAGAACATTTATTTTCACCTGAAAAATACAAATTATGGCGTACTGAAAAAATGTATGGTCTTAGCACACTAGAACCCTCCATCACATCCCTTTAATCTTACATTCAATCATATGTCCCTAACCCCATTCTTAGAAAAAATTAACAACAACCAGCCCGTTAGTTTTGATGAAACAATGGCCATTATTGCTGATATCTATAGTTATCAACCAACTGAATTTAGTAATGGTTTAAAAGACCATAAAGTCATTAATACCGCAGGTACTAATGAAGGTTCTTGCAAGATTTTTGCTTTTGCTCAATTAAATCATTTAGATCAGCGACAAACGTTGAGTTTATTTGGTGACTTTTATACGTTAGAAGTATTGAATGATCCTACGGGGACGAGCCATCAAAATATAAGAAATTTTATTCAATATGGCTGGGAGGGGATTAGCTTTAATCAGCAAGCGTTGACAAAAAAATAAATCGGTGAAAATCGACTACTTGATTATCGGACAAGGATTAGCAGGTAGTTTATTAGCTTGGAAATTAATTCAGCGACAAAAAAAAGTCATTATTGTAGATAATGGCAAAAAAAACGCATCATTAATTGCTGCTGGGCTAATTAATCCAGTAACGGGTATGCGTTTTGTTAAATCCAGTCATATCGATCAGTTTTTACCTGTTGCAATAGAGTTCTACAAACAGCTTTCCCTAAATTTTCATCAATCTTTTTATATTGAAAAGCCACTTTTGCGTGTTTTACGCGACAAAAAAGAATTAGTTGCTTGTCAAAAACGCTTGGGTCAACCTGAATATCAAGCCTACCTGTCTTCAATTACCCATTCTGATTCATCAATAGATTCAAAGTTTGGAGTCTTAAATCAAAAAAAAACAGGGTACTTATTAACCAAACCTTTATTGGCCACATTAAAAGATTTCTTTATATCCATCAAGGCTTATGTCAATGCCAATATTAATTATGAAGAAATAAATCTACCCCCTTCTTTACAATGGAGAAATATACAACCTGAAAAAATTATTTTTTGTGAAGGGTTTCATGCAATCAATAACCCTTTGTTTTCTTGGCTACCTTTTCAACCAGTTAAAGGTGAGATTATTACCGCCACATCAAAAAATATAATACAGCAAAATATATTGAATTACGGCCACTGGTTTATTCCTTTAGATTCTCATCAATTCCGTACAGGCGCTACTTTTGATAGAGTCAACCTAAACACCACAATAACAATGCAGGCAAAACAAACACTGCTTGAATCACTCAAACGGGTTTATCCTGATTTATTGATTGATAAGATAACTAACCATGATGTGGGAGTTAGACCCACGACTTTAGATAAACAACCCTTTGTTGGTTATCATCCTCATTACCCTGAGCTTATTTTTTTTAATGGTTTTGGTGCTAAAGGAAGTTTGCAAATCCCTTGGCATTGCCAGCGTCTCGCAGATAATTTATTAACTCATCAGCCCTTACCAGCATTTAGCAATATTCATCGCTATTCAGACCTTATTTCATGAATAAACGACTATCATTAACGACATTTACCCATAATTTACTAGAAAAAAAATTAACAGAAGGGGATTTTGTCATTGATGCCACGGTAGGCAATGGTCACGACACTCTGTTTCTTGCCAATCAAGTTGGAAGACTGGGGAATGTTTTTGGTTTTGATGTGCAACAACAGGCAATTTCCTCAACTCAGTTACAATTAAAACAAAATCAATTTGAAAATTTTTGCTTATTCCATGCAAGTCATAGCGAAATGGACATACATATTCCCAAGCAACAACACGGAAAGATAAAGCTTATCATGTTTAATTTAGGCTACCTGCCGGGAAGTGATAAAACAATTATTACACAAGCTAATACAACGCTTATTGCATTAAAAAAATCTATTGTTTTATTGGTATCTAATGGAGTATTGACCGTAACGGCATATCCAGGACATTCAGGGGGTGATGTAGAAACAGAGCAAGTCAAATTGTGGTGCGCACAACTTGACCCACTCCTTTACACATTTGAACAAATTAAAAGCTCAGAAAAAATAACAGCACCAAGACTTTTTATTATCAAAAAGAAAATCTAACTTTGAGATACTTCCGTCGCAGACGATAACATTCCCTTTAACTCACCCTTTTTATGTAAGTCTATAATAATGTCACAACCACCAACAAGCTCCTCACTTATATATAATTGTGGGTAAGTAGGCCAATTTGAATATTCTTTAAGCGCTTCCCGCACCTCTTCGTCTTCAAAAATATTGATAAACATAAACTGAGTTTCGCAGGCCTTTAATATTTGAACCGCCTGAGAAGAAAATCCACACTGTGGAAAGTCTGGCGTTCCTTTCATATATAAAACAACAGCATGGCTTTTAAGCTGATCTTTAATTCTTTCTATAGTTTCCATAAATTTTACTCAAAAAATAATAACCAAGTAATTTTATCAAGTTTTACAGATAAAATCATTAAACAAATTTCTTGCCTGATTTTTTGTACTCGATATAATGGAGGGTTTTCCGAAACATAATAATAATAAATCACCAGATGACAGCCTCACACATAATGCCAACATACGGGCGCTTACCTGTTTCTTTTGAACAAGGTGAAGGGGCTTGGTTGTGGGATAAAAATAAAAAACGCTATCTTGATGCTGTTTCGGGCATTGCTGTCTGCAATCTTGGACATGCACACCCAGCTATTCATTGTGCAATTAGTGAACAAAGTAAAAAATTACTACATACTTCAAATTTATATACTATTTCCGATCAAGAAAAATTAGCCAGCCAGTTGATTAGTAAAAGTGGTATGGACAACGCTTTCTTTTGTAATTCTGGCGCGGAAGCTAATGAAGCTGCTTTAAAAATTGCCCGTTTATACGGACATCAACAAGGAATTGATAAGCCTTGCGTTTTAGTGACAGAAAAAAGTTTTCACGGACGCACACTGGGTACACTCAGCGCAACGGGAAACAAAAAAATTCAAGAAGGTTTCTCACCGCTTCTGGAAGGTTTTATTCACCAGCCTTTCAATGATATTCATGCGATCAAAAATGCCATAAAACAAAACAATCAGATAGTCGCTATCTTTGTTGAACCGATACAAGGTGAAGGCGGAGTTCATATTCCCTCCCCTGATTATCTCAATCAAATCCGAGAGATTTGCGATCAGAATAACTTGTTAATGATGCTTGATGAGATTCAAACAGGCGTTGGACGGACAGGAAAATTTTTAGCCTATCAACATAATAATATAGTACCAGACGTGTGCACGCTTGCAAAAGCATTGGGAAATGGTTTTCCAATAGGTGCTTGCCTAGCACGAGGGAAAGCAGCAACATTGCTTACTGCGGGTAAACATGGCTCAACTTTCGGCGGAAATCCTTTAGCCTGTCATACAGCTCTCGCCGTACTAGATACCTTAGACAAAGAAAATATTATCGAGCAAGTCGCATCGAAAGGGACTCAGATATGCGAAAAATTGACTCAAAAACTTAATGGAAATAAATTTGTTTCTAATATTAGAAACAAAGGCTTAATGATCGGTATTGATCTTTCCCAACCCTGCACACAATTGGTAAAAAAAGCACTTGAAAATGGCTTGCTTATCAACGTTACAGCTGAAAAGACAATCCGTTTATTACCTCCGCTTATTATAGACTCTGAACAAATCGAATTACTAACCGATATATTAGCAGAGCTAATCAAAGAATTTACAGAACAGTTTTAAGACTATGCAACAACCCAGACACTTTATCAGTCTGCTTGAGTTATCTAATGAAGAATTTCATTCTTTAATTAATAGAGCAATTGAATTAAAAAACAATAGAAACCCCGATTATCAACCCTTAAAAGGTCTAGTCTTGGCAATGATTTTTGAAAAATCATCAACCCGTACTCGAATTTCTTTTGAAACGGGCATGACACATTTTGGCGGTAGCGCATTATTTTTATCCTCAAGAGACACGCAATTAGGAAGGGGAGAACCCTTAGAAGACAGTGCAAAAGTTATTTCCAGTATGGTTGATTGCATAATGCTACGAACTCATGCCCATGAAACCGTCACAACTTTTACTGAGTATTCAACCGTTCCGGTTATCAATGGATTAACCGAGCTATTGCATCCCTGTCAATTATTGGCTGACATGCAGACCTATTTTGAGCATCGAGGAGAAATTGAAGGGAAAACGGTTACTTGGGTTGGTGATGGCAACAACATGTGTCATTCTTATATTAATGCCTCGCGTGTGCTTAACTTTAATTTAAACATTGCTTGCCCCAATGGCTATCAACCCAACAAGGATATTCTCAACGCTGCTGGAAAACGTGTTAAATTATTCGATAATTTACAACAAGCGGTAAATAATTCTGATTTAATTGCAACGGATGTCTGGGCAAGTATGGGACAAGAACAAGAACAGAAAAAACGCGAAATTGAATTTAAAGACTTTCAGGTTACACCTTCAATAATGGAAGCGGCGAATAAAGATGCCTTATTTATGCACTGTCTTCCAGCGCATAGAGGTGAAGAGGTAGCAGCAGAAGTCATTGATGGCAACCAAAGTGTTGTTTTCGATGAAGCAGAAAATCGCTTACACGCTCAAAAAGCATTACTTGAATTTTTGCTTTGCAATAAATAGCTTGTTGGATTTGATTGTGAAATACAAAATATCTACTTTTTTTATTATATTATGCCTTAGCCTGACAGCCCATGCTAAAACTGTTTATGTTACAGATAAAACAAAACACATGTTAAGAGACCAAGGAAGCAAACAAGGTAACATAATAAATATGTTGCCCGCTGGTACCGCTTTGGATGTTATCAGTGAAGACCTAATGACAGGGTTTTTAAATGTGCGTACTAAAAAAGGAATAGAAGGTTATATTTTAGCCACCAATACGTTAGATCGCCCCTCACGCGCATGGTATTTGAGACAAACAAGAAAAAAGCTAGATGCACTGAAACAAAGTTATGCTCTGCAAACCAAAGAACTTAACGAAATAAAAAACAATAAAAATGATACGCGTGTATCTAACGAAAAATTAACGTTGGATTATGAAAGATTATCCAAGAAATTTGCAGACCTACGCAAAGCATCAGCAAACCCTGTAGAAATAAAATTGCAAAGAGACAAATTACAAGCACGAGTAATTGCTGTAGAAAGAGAATTACAGCAAGTAAAACACCAAAACCAAATTTTACAAGGCAATACTGACCATGATTGGTTTATATATGGCGGAATTTTAACCTTGTTTAGCGTTATGGTCGGTTTCTTATTATCAAGATTAAACTGGCAGCGTAAATCTAGCTCTTGGGATACATTTTAATTAATCCATCCGAACACAATGCTTGCATTTATGCGAGTAGTAAAACATCCAGAAACCAATTTCAAGTACAAAAAAATATTCATTTGTGAGAATCTAAATGGCAAATTCAAAAGATAAAAACACACGAACTTTTTCATCGTTAGTTGTTGATGGAATGGAGCGTGCACCTAGTCGCGCAATGTTACATGCTGTGGGGTTTAATGATAAGGATTTTAGTAAACCACAAATCGGTATTGCTTCAACATGGAGCATGGTAACACCGTGTAATATGCACATTAATAACCTGGCTGATAATGCAGCAAAAGGTGTTGATAACGCAAACGGAAAAGCGGTTATCTTTAACACTATCACCATTTCTGATGGCATATCCATGGGTACGGAAGGGATGAAATATTCACTGGTTTCACGCGAAGTGATTGCTGACTCAATTGAAACAGTGGTTGGATGCCAAGGTTTTGATGGCGTTGTTGCTATTGGTGGCTGTGATAAAAACATGCCTGGCTGTATGATTGCAATTTCAAGACTCAATCGCCCTGCTATTTTTGTTTATGGAGGAACTATCCTGCCGGGTTGCCATAAAGATAAAAAACTGGATGTCGTGTCTGTTTTTGAAGCAGTTGGAGCAAGAGCTAACGACAAAATTGATGATGCAGAACTCAAAGCAATAGAAGAAAAAGCAATCCCGGGGGCTGGTTCTTGTGGAGGCATGTACACAGCTAATACAATGGCATCTGCTATTGAAGCAATGGGCATGAGTCTACCCAATAGTTCTGCACAAGCCGCTATTTCTGATGACAAGCGATTAGATTGTGAACGCGCTGGAGCTGCTGTTCTGGAACTACTAAAAAACGATATAAAACCTAGCGATATAATGACCAAGAAAGCATTTGAAAATGCAATCACTGTCGTTATCGCTTTAGGTGGTTCTACCAATGCCGTATTGCATTTATTAGCGATGGCAAATGCCAGTGACGTTGATATTACTTTAGATGACTTCACCCGTATTGGTGAGCATGTTCCCATGTTAGCTGATTTAAAACCCAGTGGTCGCTATCAAATGGCTGAACTTATCGAGATTGGAGGCATTCAACCTTTGATGAAAATACTGTTGGATCAAGGCTTGTTACATGGTGACTGCTTGACAGTGACAGGAAAAACAATGGCAGAAAATCTAGCCAATGTTCCGCCCTATCCAGAAGGTCAAGACATGATCCGGCCTTTAGAAAACCCGATTAAAAAAGACAGTCATTTATCCATCCTGTATGGAAATTTGGCTACTGATGGAGCTGTTGCTAAAATTACAGGTAAAGAAGGATTAGTCTTTTCTGGCACTGCAAAAGTATTTGATGCAGAAGAGCTCGCATTAAAAAGCATTTTGGACGGTAATATTGTAAAAGGTGATGTTATTGTCGTTCGTTATGAAGGTCCTCGTGGTGGACCAGGAATGCGTGAAATGCTCTCACCTACTGCCGCTGTTATGGGTAAAGGGCTGGGATTAGATGTTGCATTAATTACTGATGGCCGTTTTTCTGGTGGAACCCACGGATTTGTTGTTGGTCATATCACCCCAGAAGCTTATGAAGGTGGTGCTTTGGCTATCGTAGAAAATGGTGATAAAATCACTATAGATGCTGAAAAGAAAGAACTTATTTTACATATATCTGATGAAGAAATTTCACAGCGATTGAAAAATTGGCAACAACCAAAACCTAAATATACACGCGGTGTATTGTCAAAATATGCCAAGCTAGTAAGCTCTGCATCGACCGGAGCAGTAACCGATAATTAACGAACAGTAGGAGGGGCTTTTAGCCGCGACCGAATCAAGAGAAATCGCGGCTAAAAGCCCCTCCTACAAACTCAAAATACTCTTATGCCTTTTAACTTTGTCCATTGGTTTAGGGCTTCTGCCCCTTATATTCATGCACACCGCAACAAAACCTTTGTTATTTTCTTTGCCGGTGAAGCAGTCCTAGATAACTGCGAAAACTTAATACATGATTTTTCCCTGTTAAAAAGTTTAGGCATCCGTTTAGTTCTGGTACATGGTATTCGTCCACAAATCGACCAACGACTTAAACAGCAACAAATTACTTCTGAATTTCATCAAAATCTTAGGATTACAGACGATAAAGCCTTGGAATGTGTCAAAGAAGCGGCTGGAGTAGTTCGAGTAGAACTGGAAGCTTTGTTTTCCTTGGGTCTTGCTAACTCGCCAATGGCTGATGCTCAAATTAAAGTTGCATCCGGGAATTTTGTTATAGCCAAGCCATTAGGCGTAATTAACGGTATAGATTATCAACATACGGGACAAGTTCGCCGCATTGAACCCACCGCTATTCAACAATTGCTAGATCAAGAAAATGTTGTTTTAATTTCTCCCTTAGGCTATTCCCCAAGCGGGGAAATATTTAATCTTGCTGCAGAACAAGTGGCAACTGAGGTTGCAATTTCTTTGCAAGCCGATAAGCTTATTCTGCTAACAGAACAAAGCTGCACATCCAATCAGCAATTGGTTCAACAATTGACACTCCGCGAAGCAGAAAACTATTTACAGCAAGAAAAAGAGATACCAGACGCCCTATCTTTCTCATTAACTGCGGCTATAAAAAGTTGTCAACAAGGCGTGAAGCGCATTCATTTGATTAATCGAGCCGTTGATGGCGCGCTATTACAAGAACTCTTTACTAGAGATGGTACAGGAACACTTATCAGTGCGAACCCCTTTGAAGAAATCCGCCCAGCCCAATTAGAAGATATTGCAGGCATACTCGAACTGATAAAACCTCTTGAACAACAAGGATTTCTCGTTAAACGCTCAAGAGAAAAGCTGGAAATGGAAATCCATAATTATATTGTTATTGAACGAGATGGTTTGATTATAGGCTGTACTGCATTTTATTTGATGGAGGATAAACAATGTGCTGAAATTGCCTGCCTTGCTGTTCACCCTGAATATCAAAAATCAACACGGGGCAGCCAACTCTTAGAGCATCTTATTACACAGGCTAAAACACAACAACTCACCCAATTATTCGTACTATCAACTCAAACCATGCATTGGTTTATTGAAAGAGGATTTGAAGAAACAGAGATCAAAACATTGCCCAAACAGCGTCAAGCGTTTTATAATTACAAAAGAAATGCGAAAGTCTTATGTAAAACAATATGATGCCATCTAGCTCCCCGCTAAAAATTCTGCAAATTACTGACTTGCACCTGCTGACAAGACCGGGGCTTAAGATGTCAGACGTTAATACGGAACACTCTTTTTGTCAGACCCTTCAATATGCCCACGATCAACATGGTAAATTTGATTTAATACTGGTTACAGGAGACTTGGCACAAGACCCATGTCAATTTGCATACCAACGCATTTATGAAGAGCTGGAAAAATATCAATATAGAGCGGTATGCTTACCAGGAAACCATGATGAACCGGTGTTAATGGAGAGTCTTATTGCCGGCGAACTGGTTAATTGTGACAAGAAAGTCCTTTTCAAAGATTGGCAAATTATTAATTTAAATAGCAAAAAACAAGGTACAGAAGGAGGATACTTAGCCTCTGAAGAACTCAACTTTCTAAGCCAGTCACTCAATGAACATCCTGATTTAAATG
>VAPK010099535.1_pt1 | contig 13594 bp, 12 predicted proteins | sample 3395031 | NCBI WGS metagenome assembly VAPK01 (sample SAMN08290443, study PRJNA428436) | hydrothermal vent metagenome | isolation source: Deep-sea hydrothermal vent chimney 1 | place: Pacific Ocean: Juan De Fuca Ridge | reverse complement strand
GATTTGGTAAAATTCGCAAAATCAAAACCTGAGACTTCGGTTGCAGAACGGGATCGAACATCAATAGAGGACATCGTCACGAAAACCAAGGAAGCTCTACCAGAACCCACCGAAGAGGAGTTGATGGAAGAAGCAGAATATCAAGAAGAACTGGGAAGAAAAAAGAAAAAGAAAAAAACCATTATTGTGGCCGCCAGTGTTTTTGGCCTATTGCTCATTTCAGCAATAGGGGTAACCGCTTATTATGGTTTTGAATATACGAAGGATACTGTTTTTCAGCATCCCACAAAAAAATTGCTGGAAAGTGAATGGGTATCGAGCTCGTATGGTTATCCTCCCATTAATCTTGAAACCCCTGAAGTTCTGGTTCGGCAAAAGGCGAAAATCCCACCTGAAATGAAAGCCGATATCAAAGAGGTTCAAGCGTTCTTGTATCAAAGCGACTTTGGTTTGTTTAGAATAGGGGCTACCTCAACATCGCTTACAAAGCTTGAAGAACCCGATCATGAGGGGTCCGTAGATCTTTTTATCAAAAATCTTGAACGCAAAGGCGCAAAGAACATCATTACGAAACAAGAAGAATTCACAACGGTTAGTGGTGTTAAGGGAGTCAAGATTTACGGTAGCGGAAAATTTTCAGTACCAGATTCAGATGAACTGGTTCGCGGAAAATATACCATATTGCTTTTCGGGGGGAAAGGTTTTCAGCAACAGATTACCCTTACATGGTTAGATGGTGATACGTATGCCGAGGAAATAGTGAGCAAGATCTTGGCAACAGTTGAAGTTAAAACGGAAGTATAATGTTTAAAGACATACAATTTGCGAATCCAGAATTTTTTTGGTTGCTATTATTGCTTCCTCTGGCCGTGCTATGGTACTTTTTTAAACGAAAAGAACAGACGGCCTCGCTTAAAATATCAAGCATCAAAGGTTTTGCCAAAGAAGGTATATTGCCCAAATTAAAACCCGTGCTCTTTCTTCTACACCTCTTGGCCCTAACGGCTATAATTACTGCCATGGCGAGGCCGCAGACCAAAGAGGTATCGACCAAGACCAAGACCACAAAGGGCATTGATATCGTAATGGCCATTGACGTATCATCAAGTATGTTGGCCCGCGACCTAAAGCCAAACCGATTGTCGGCTCTTAAAGAAGTAGCGGCAGATTTCATCAAAAAACGCCCCAATGATCGAATCGGCCTTGTGGCTTATGCTGGTGAAAGTTATACCAAAACGCCTATAACAAGTGATAAATCAATCGTATTGAGTGCATTGCGGGAAATCACCTATGGCCATTTGAACGACGGTACGGCAATCGGCATGGGCTTGGCAACCTCAGTAAATCGGCTAAAGGATAGCAAGGCCATTAGCAAGATCATTATTTTGCTTACCGATGGGGTCAATAATTCAGGTTTTATAGAACCACAGACCGCCGCTGACCTTGCTATTGAGTTCGGCATTAAAACATACACCATTGGTCTAGGCACGAATGGCAATGCGCTTTCTCCCATTGCTTATAATGCCGATGGTTCTTTTAGATATGGTATGCGACAGGTAGAAATCGATGAGGATCTGTTAATGGATATTGCCAAGGCCACAGGAGGGAAATATTTTAGGGCTACCGACAATGAAAAACTGGAAGCCATATATGATGAAATCAACAAATTAGAGAAAACCGAGATAGAAGAATTCAAATACACTCAGTTTGAAGAAAAATTTCGCCCTTGGGTGCTACTGGCAGGTATTTTACTCTTGCTTGAATGGATTTTAAGAAACACGTTTTTTAGGAGTTTTATATAAGCTATGATTCTAGACGAAAAAATATATTTCTATTTATTGGGCATCGTTCCAGTGTTGGTCGTCTTGTTTATTCTCCTTCAAATCTGGAAAAACAAAAAACAAAAACAATTCGCCGATCTGTCTTTGTTGAAACGCTTGACGCCTGATAAATCTGATTATAAATCAAGCTTAAAGCTACTTTTTTCGCTGTTGGGCCTCTCATTTTTGATTATAGGATTGGTCAATCCGAAAATTGGCACAAAATTAGAGACCGTAAAACGTGAAGGTGTCGATATCGTTTTTGCGGTTGATGTTTCAAAAAGTATGTTGGCAGAAGATATTGCCCCCAACCGTCTGGAAAAATCAAAAAGGTTGGTTTCAGAAATTATCAACCAATTGGCGAGCGATAGAATCGGTATCATTGCCTATGCGGGACAAGCCTTTCCGCAACTGCCCATTACAACTGATTACGGAGCGGCAAAAATGTTCTTGCAAAGTATGAATACCAATATGTTGACCTCGCAGGGTACGGCAATCGATCAGGCCATTGAATTGGCAACCACCTATTACGATGATGACGAGCAGACCAACCGAGTGCTGTTCATCATTTCAGATGGAGAGGATCATTCTGAAGGTTCGGCCTTAAAGGCCGTAGAAGGTGCAATAGCTCAAGGAATCCGCATATTTACAATTGGCGTGGGCAATCATAAAGGCGCACCCATTCCCATCAAAAGAAACGGGGTTGTCGAAAGCCTTAAAAAAGACTCCCAGGGCGAGGTAGTGATAACCAAATTGAACGAAGATGTTCTACAAGACATCGCTGACACTGGAAACGGAGAATACATAAACGGATCCAATACAGAGGAAGCCGTCGAATTTATTAAAGAACAATTGAACCAAATTGATAAAAAGGAATTTGAATCCAAACAATTTTCAGAGTACAAAGATCAATTTCAATGGTTTTTAGGCGCTGGCCTTTTATTCTTGTTTTTAGACATCTTTCTTTTAGATAGAAAGACAAAATGGTTGAAAAAGTTAAATTTGTTCAATGAAAAAGTAACGTGAAGAAAAAAATATTTACATATTCGTTGTTTTTGATAGCAAGTACCGCCTTCGCTCAGGAAGAAGAGGTCAAAGAGAGAGAAAAAGCTCTGAACGCATCTACAAACCTTACGTGGAATGCCAATAAGGCAATTTCAGAAAACGACTTCGTGGGTGCCGAGGTAGACTATAGAAAGGCAATTTCAAAAAGTGGTGAAAACGTAGCGGCACCGTTCAACTTAGGAAACGCCTACTACAATGAAGAAACCTATAGCGAAGCTTTCGGGCGTTTTAAACAGGCAGGTGAAACGGCAATCGATAAATCAGATAAGCACAGGGCATATCACAATATGGGCAATGTCTTTATGAAGCGCAAAGAATATGAAAAAGCTATTGAAGCCTATAAAGAAGCCTTGCGCAACAACCCTACAGATGAAGAAACACGTTACAATCTAGCATTGGCCAAAGAACTTTTGAAAAAAGAACAAGACCAACAGAAAAACGACAAAGACGATAAGAATAAAGACAACAAAGATAAAGACGACAAGAAAGACCAAAATAAAGATAAGAAAGAGGAGGGCGAAGACGACGAAGAGAAAAAAGACGAAGGCGATAAGGGCGACGAAAAGAAAGAAGACAATAAAGAAGGTGATGGCGAAAAGAAAGAAGAGCAAAAAAAGCAACCCAACAAGGGCGATAAAAAAGAACAACAACAAAAACCCAGACCCAATCAATTGTCAAAACAGCAGGTTCAAAACCTACTAGAGGCCATGCAGAACGAAGAGAAAAAAGTACAACAAAAAATCGATGCCCAAAAAGTAAAAGGGGTTAAGGTGAAAAATGAAAAAGATTGGTAAACCCATGATGTCGAAAAGAAACATTCTTCTTATTCCTATACTGTTTTTGGTCTTTATACTAAAGGCCCAAGATAAGAATGCTGTTACATTTGAGATGCGCCTGAGCAAGGAAAAATTGGGCATTAACGAACGCTTACGGGTCGATTTCGCCATGAACAAAGATGGTGATGATTTCAACCCTCCCGATTTTAAAGGCTTTAGAGTGCTCATGGGACCCTCACAGGCCATAAGTTCTTCTTGGCGCAATGGGGTACGCAGCTATTCAAAAACCTACTCCTATACCCTAGCCCCCACATCACAGGGTAAATTCACTATAAAACAAGCATCTATTGTAATAGATGGTAAAACCTATAAATCACTCTCAAAACGAGTTGAGGTTACCGCGGCGGTCGACAGGCCAAATGGCCAAATGACAATTGACGATGTTGCCAAAGAAAGCCTGCATCTGGTGGCCGAAGTTTCTAAAACCGATCCGTATCTCAATGAAGCCCTTAGTGTTGTATATAAATTGTATATCAGCCCTTCGATAAGCATCTCTGATTACCGCCCATTAGACAATCCGAAGTACAACAATTTTTGGAGCCAAGATATTCCCATAACAAGAGCGAATATCAAAAACGGCACCTATAAAGGAAAACCGTACCGGTATGTGGTCTTGAAAAGAATCGTTCTTTATCCACAGAAATCAGGTAAACTTGAGATAGAGCCGTTATCGCTGAACGTTACCGTAGATGTGCCTACGAATAAACGAGATTTTTTTGGTGGACGAATTTACTCGCAAACCAATAAAACCGTCTCTGCCGGAAAACGGACAATTAACGTAAAGGCATTGCCAACAGAGGGGAAACCCACTGATTTCAGTGGTGCCGTAGGTAGTTTTGATTTTTCAGTCACCACAAGTAAAACAAGCCTGAACGCATCTGAATCATTGCAGGCGAAAGTAGAGGTTAACGGCAAGGGCAATTTAAAGCTCTTTCAATTGCCCGAACCCATTTTACCAAGTTCATTGGAGGTCTACGAACCTGAATTCGATGAAAAAGTTCGAACCACCCTTTCTGGTATGCAGGGTAAAGTGAGCAATAGTTACACCATAGTACCTTCGTTCAAGGGCAAATACCCTATATCTGCTATTTCTTTCAGTTACTTTGATCCGAAGGCAGAAGCGTACCGAACAATTTCCTCAGAGGCAATTCTCATAAATGTTTTAGAGGGGCCAACAAATTCCTCTGCCAACAATGTAGGGTTACTGGGTAAAAATAAACAAGCTGTCGTTACGACCGGAGACCAGTTTAGTTTCATCAAACTAAATTCGCGTTTAACGCCCATAGGCACTAATTACTTTTTTGGTTCTACCCGTTTTTATCTATGGCTGCTATTGCCCCTTCTATTGATTCCCCTAGCAATAATATTCAGTAAAAAACGAGAGGCCATAGCAGGCGATGTTGCCGGCAACAAAATCAAGAGGGCAAATAAACTTGCTCGAAAGTACCTCTCAAAAGCCAAGGGAGCATTGGGCGACAAAGATGCATTTTATATTGCTTTGGAAAAGGCCCTGCACAATTATCTGAAAGCAAAATTAAAAATTGAAACATCTGAATTCAGCAAAGACAAGATTGCCGAATTATTGACCGAAAAACAAATAGACGACACGACCAAAGAAGGGTTTATCAACTTGCTTAAAAACTGTGAAATGGCACGCTATAGTCCATTTTCGAATGTGCAAATGCAGCAAGACTATGATAAGGCGAGCGAGGTCATCGCTTATTTAGACAAACAATTGTAAAAAAGAACAAAAGTGAAAAAAGTATTGCCCATTTTTATTTTATTGCTTGGTTTCTTGGCCTCGGCTCAAAACGAAGCGCTCTTTGGTGGGGCAACTGAAGCGTATAACAAGGGTGATTATAATAAGGCGATAGACCATTATCTTAAAATCTTAGAGGGCGGGCAGCACTCGTCTGAACTTTATTTTAATCTAGGAAATTCTTATTACAAGCTTGACCAGATCGCACCAAGCATTTACTACTATGAAAAGGCACTTTTGTTGGCTCCTAATGACACTGAAATAGCAAACAATCTTGTTTACGCTCAAAATATGACTTTAGATGATATAGAGACCATGCCCAAAACAGGTCTTTCCGAACTATACGAAAGTGTGGTTGGTTTTATGTCTTTTGACCAATGGGGCTATACTGCTGTAATCTTTATGCTGCTTTTTGTCTTTCTTTATATTGCCTTTTACTTTTTCAGATACGCCACCCAAAAACGTATTGCCTTCATTATTGGTGTTGTATCCCTAATTATTTCTTTGGTTACAGTTGTTTTTGCCTTTTTGAGTTACACTGATTTCAATGCAGATCAACCGGCTATTGTTTTCAGTAAAGAAGTCGTTGTAAAATCAGAGCCCAATGAAAGAAGCCAAGGTGTTTTCAAGCTTCACGAAGGCACCAAACTAAACGTGCTAGAAGAATTGAAAAACTGGAAAAAAATACAGATTGCTGATGGCCAAACAGGTTGGCTTTCTTCAGAAAGCATAAAAGTTCTAAAAGACTTTTAACCGCAGGCGAGTCCATAAATTTTGCAACTATTCCCCCGAATTTAAAAAACATATTCTACTTATAATCAGCTTGTTGCTTATTTTACCGCAAAGGGCGCAATGGTTGAACGCAAGGAACGCAACGGTTAATTTATTGTTTTTCAACACTTTGCGGCCTTGGCGCATTTCTTTGCAACCTTAGCGGTTGTAATTATATACTACTCATTACCATTTAGTTAACATTGGGTGAATAGTTGCTAAATTTTTCGCTCATTCGTTAAGAGACTCTTTGTAAGAGGCATAAAAGACCCCTATTTATTATGTTCGTTGGTTATTGGTGATTTCTATGGATAAAAAGTTTTAAATTTGACTTCTAGTTTATTGAACATGATCAAGACATTAAAAGAACACATTGCCGAGGTTGAAAAATTCACTTCTGACTCTAAGGAAGCCATTGAAACCTTTAGGATAAAGTACTTGGGTAAAAAAGGATTGCTGACCGACTTTTTTGCAGAGTTCAAAAATGTACCCAATGAACAAAAAAAAGAATTTGGGCAAACGATCAATAAACTAAAGACCTTAGCTGCCAAAAAGGTAAACGACTTAAAAGCATCGATAGAAAAAACTTCGGACGAAAAGGGTGTTTATGGCGACTTGACCCGCCCGGGCGAGACTATTGAACTTGGGGCACGGCATCCGATATCCATAGTAAAAAATCAAATTATCGAGATCTTTTCGAGAATCGGTTTCAACGTGTCGGAGGGTCCTGAGATTGAAGATGACTGGCATAATTTTACCGCTTTGAACCTTCCTGAGCACCACCCCGCCCGTGATATGCAGGATACGTTTTTCGTACAGACCGATCCCGATATTCTATTGCGTACCCATACCTCATCGGTTCAAGTGCGCTATATGGAAAACAACAAACCCCCCATTCGAACCATTTCACCAGGAAGGGTTTATAGAAACGAGGCCATTTCAGCACGCTCACATTGTTTCTTTCACCAAGTAGAGGGGTTGTATATTGATAAGGATGTTTCTTTTGCCGACCTCAAACAAACATTGCAATTCTTTACTACCGAGCTTTTTGGAAAATCAAAGATCAGGTTACGTCCTTCGTATTTTCCGTTTACCGAGCCCAGTGCCGAGGTAGATGTGTATTGGGGCCTTGAGACCGAAACCGATTACAAGATGACCAAAGGTACCGGTTGGCTCGAAATTATGGGTTGCGGTATGGTAGATCCCAACGTACTGACCAATTGCGGTATCGACCCTGATGAATATTCGGGTTTTGCCTTCGGTATGGGTATCGATAGAATAGCTTTGCTGTTACATCAGATCTCTGATATTCGCTTGTTGAGCGAGAACGATGTACGGTTTTTAGAGCAATTTAGGAGTGCGCTTTAAAAGTGCTTTGCGTTGTGTTTTTTGCAATTACCAAGTACTATAAGGACTTTTACTCAGTTGTGAATTGTAATATTTCACTTCACCAGTTACTTCTTTGCCCAACCAATCGGGTTTTTCAAAATCTTCGTTTTCATCGTTCAGTTCAATTTCGGCAACAACCAACCCTTGGTTAGCACCGTGAAACTCATCTACTTCAAAAACATGTTCACCCGCTGAGATTTCATATCGTGTTTTTTCAAGAATCGACTTCTCACATAAATCTAGCAATTTTTTCGCCTCGGAAGTGCTAATCTGTTTTTCCCATTCAAAACGTGTTGTACCCGACCTGTTCGATTTTCCCTTGATCGTCAAAAACCCCATTTCTCCTTTGACCCTAATACGTACCGTACGCTCGGGATCTGTATTCAAAAAACCCTGAACAATTCGCTCTTTCGAAAAAGCTTGGTTTTTGAAATCGTGCGAGATGACCAAAAATTTACGTTCTATTTCCAACATACCGTTCATGCATAAAAATCTTCGCCCAAGGCTTCCCTTTGGGCTCTATTCAATTTATTTGTTATCCTTTAGAGATTGTTTTGAAACATATCAATTATTTTTTTATGTTTCTTTTTGAGCATTATTTCGTTAAAATTTTGAACGATAACCCCGCTATCCTTAAAAATTTCGCCTCATTCTGCTCAAAAATAATCTATAAAAATTCTAATCATACATTTCAAAACAATCTCTATATAAGAAATCATAAATTTACAATATGGAAACCGATTTGCCATTGCGAAAAATAATTCATGTTGATATGGATGCCTTTTACGCCTCTGTTGAGCAATTGGACAATCCTGAACTTCGTGGCAAACCAATTGTCGTTGGCAGTAGTTCAGAAAGGGGCGTAGTGGCCGCAGCGAGTTATGAGGCTCGTAAATTTGGCGTTCGTAGTGCTATGAGCAGTGTTTTGGCACAACGAAACTGCCCTGAACTTATCTTCGTAAAACATCGTTTCGATCGGTATAAGGAAATCTCACTGAGCATTCGAAAAATATTCAACGAGTATACCGATCTCGTAGAGCCTCTTTCTTTAGACGAAGCCTACTTAGATGTTACCATAAACAAAAAAGGAAACCCCTCGGCAACTTTGATCGCCCAAGAAATTCGGCAACGTATTTTTGATGAGCTCAAATTAACGGCTTCTGCGGGTATCTCGATCAATAAGTTCATCGCCAAGGTCGCCAGTGATTACAATAAGCCCAACGGACAAAAAACGGTGAACCCAGAAGAGGTTACCCAATTTTTAGAAGAACTGGAAATACGTAAGTTCTACGGTGTGGGCAAAGTAACGGCGCAAAAAATGTTCAAATTAGGGGTCTTTACCGGAAAGGACCTGAAAACAAAATCGCTTGATTTTTTAACCAAAAATTTCGGTAAAAGTGGTAGCTACTATTACCATGTTGTTCGTGGCATACACAATAGTGAAGTGAAACCAAACCGTGTTCAAAAATCAGTGGGGGCAGAACGTACCTTTAACGAAAATCTGAGTAGCGAGATTTTTATGCTAGAACGGTTAGAGCATATTACCGAGGAATTAGAAAAACGCTTGAAAAAAGCCAAAATCGCCGGAAAAACCATTACCCTAAAAATAAAATACAGTGACTTTACACTTCAAACGAGGAGCAAGACCCTTCCTTACTTTATTTCGGATAAAAAATTAATCTTAGAAACCGCAAAAGATCTACTCTATCAAGAAGCCCTACAAAATTCGGTTCGGCTATTGGGCGTTTCCTTGGCCAACTTAAATACCGAAAAAAAGAAAACAGAATCTAAAAAAAATTCTGTTTTAGTACAATTGAGTTTTGATTTTTGAGCTTTTAAAAACTACAACTTTCTATTTCGGTGACTCTTAACGTATTTACCATACCTTTGTCCTTTATGGGCATCGCCGCTAGGCTGATCAACATATCGCCCACTTCTAAAAATCCTTTTTTGCAGGCTATACCATTTACATCTTCAATAGTTTCATCGGTAGAAACATATTTATCATAATAGAATGCCTTTACGCCCCAAAGTAGATTAAGCTGGGTCAATATTCTCTTATTGGAGGTAAACACCAAAATATGCGCACTTGGCCGCCAAGCGGAAATTTGAAAAGCGGTATACCCACTATTCGTCAAGGTAGAAATAGCTTTCGCTTTTATTTCATTGGCCATAATAGCCGCATGATAACATATAGATTTGGTAATATACCTATTCGTACGTATGTGCGGTGGATCTTGTGGTACCGTAATCAAATTAGAATTTTCAACACTCTGTAAAATACCGTCCATTCTTTCGATTACCTCCACTGGATAATTTCCTACTGAGGTCTCACCTGAGAGCATGACCGCATCGGCACCATCCATTACTGAATTGGCTACGTCGTTTACCTCTGCCCTGGTAGGGGTGAGGCTGGTAATCATAGTTTCCATCATTTGGGTAGCTATAATCACTGGGATCCTAGCTCTCTTGGCGCGTAGCACCAACTGTTTCTGAATTAAGGGTACTTCTTGAGCGGGTACCTCAACGCCCAAGTCGCCCCTTGCCACCATGAGCCCATCACAATAAGATACAATATCATCTATGTTCTTTACTGCTTCCGGTTTTTCGATTTTGGCGATTATCGGAATTTTATGTTCTGAATGCTCCTTTATTATATTTTGAAGGTCGATCAGGTCTTGACTGAACCTAACAAACGAAAGTGCAATCCAATCTACATCTAAAGAAATAGCGAAAATGGCATCTTTTATATCTTTTTCGGTCAAAGCGGGCAATGAGATATTGGTGTTGGGCAGATTGACCCCTTTTTTAGATTTCAACGGACCCCCTTGTATAACCTTGGTCTTGACTTTATCAACACCATTGGTAGAAACCACTTCGAACATCAACTTACCATCATCAAGTAATATATGCTCACCTGATTTCACATCTTTCGGAAAATCGGCATAGTTCATATATACCCTTTGAGCGGTACCCTCGAACGGCTTGCCCGTAACAAAGGTGATTTCATCACCAGGTGCAACAACAACCTCACCGGCCATTACCCCAACACGTAATTTGGGTCCTTGTAAATCTGCCAGTATAGAGGTATAGACCTGCATTTCTTCGTTAAGTTCTCGAATCATCTTTATGCGCTCCACAACATCATCGTAATCGGCATGTGAAAAATTGATTCTAAATACATCGACCCCGGCATCGATCATCTTTCTCAATACTTCCTTATCACTTGTAGCTGGCCCAAGGGTAGCTACTATCTTCGTCTTTTTCTTGCTCGGCATTATTAAAATATTAGGTTGTTCTTAGATTTTAGGTTTTCAACATCCAAAATATAAGCGGTTATCACTTTGGGTATTGTAAGTAATGATCTTACTGTTTCCTCTTCTAAATTTTCATCGTCATGCTCAATTTTAATCAAGTAATCGACATCTCTATACTCTGGCACCAAAAAATGTGTTGTAAAAGAGGGCTCGTTCATAAAAAGATCATTTCTAACCAAAATTTCCTCCTGTTTGCTATTGTTGGTAAAAAGTGTCCAATAACTATCGTTGCGGTCATCTTTCCATTCGAAAATCGGAAAAGAAATCTGTTCCCCTAAAGCGAAATCATTAGAAAGCCTCTTGAAATTAGACTTTAAACACAAATTAAGGGCGTACACCATTGCATGGTCTTCCATACTACTGTGCAATGCCACTAAAGTAAAGGAGTCGTCAAAAAAATCATCTGTGATTTTATGTACTGTTGCCATAACACAATGAACTCGATTAAACTTCTAGTTTGGAACAGGGCAAATATATGGTTATTAACGAAAATAGCCTAGAGTACCCCGTGGTAAAGAAGTTTTGTTACAAACTATAACCTTCATAGTTACATAAATTTTTGAAATCAAGATTTTTCTATCTTGTCCTGCAATGCAAAATACGCTCTTTTTGATGCTTTTTCCTCTGCCTTTTTCTTAGAAGTGGCGCGTGCTTTTGCAACAACGATATTGTTTATTGAAAGCTTTACGGCAAAATGTTTTAAACTATCGTTTCCCGTATCTTCATACACATTATAATTGAAGTTTTTTTTCTGTTTTTGACACCATTCGATCACCAAGCTCTTGTAGCTAATAACTTTACCTTCTAATTGTTCAATATCTACATAGGGGCCAATGACCCTCTCATGTATGAATTTTTCACAGTAATTATACCCTCTATCTAAATAAACAGCTCCTACCAGTGCTTCAAAAACATTACCATGAATATTGTCTCCGAAATGAGATTTTGGTATTCTACTTTCTACATATTTGATAAGATTGAGGTCTTTGCCCAATTCATTGAGGTGTTTTCTACTTACTATTTTTGAGCGCATTTTGGTCAAATAGCCCTCGTCGCCTTCGGGTACTTCAATGTACAGGTATTTTGAAATGATGGTGCCCAACATTGAATCTCCTAAAAATTCAAGCCGCTCATAATTCATAGGAAAGCCTTTTTCGTCTTTCATATTGGCGGAACGGTGCATAAATGCTTTTTTGAAAATTTGTAGGTCTTTTGGTTTAAACCCTAATATTCCGCTGATTCCCAAAAAAAAATTCCCATCCTCTTTGGAATGGGAATTGAATAAGTTGGAAGGAAAATTCATCGGTATATCTAACTGATTTTTTTGAATACTACACAGGCATTATGCCCTCCAAACCCGAAAGTATTGCTCACTGCTATGTTCACTTCCCTTTTTTGAGCCTTGTTAAGTGTCAAGTTCAATTTTGGATTGATGTTTTCGTCTACTGTGGTATGGTTGATTGTTGGTGGCACTATGCCATGCTTCATTGCCAAAATAGAGGCAATGGCCTCAATAGCGCCAGCAGCTCCCAATAAGTGGCCGGTCATTGACTTTGTAGAATTGATATTGATATTGGGTGCATGGTCACCAAAAACTTCTGAGATTGCCTTGAGTTCGGCAACATCGCCCAAAGGGGTCGAAGTACCATGCGTATTTATAGTATCAACATCTTCTGGTTTTAAACCCGCATCTTTCAAGCAGTTTTTCATTACTTGAACCACGCCTATACCATCAGGATGAGGTGCCGTCATGTGGTAGGCATCACTTGATAATCCTCCACCGACAAGTTCAGCATATATTTTCGCGCCTCTTGCCTTGGCGTGTTCATATTCCTCTAAAATCAAGGCTCCTGCACCTTCACCCAAAACAAATCCGTCTCGGGTCGCATCAAAAGGTCTTGAAGCCGTCTTTGGGTCGTCATTTCTTTTAGACAATGCATGCATGGCACCAAAGCCACCCATACCTGCAATGGTTATGGCCGCCTCGCTACCGCCTGTAACAATTACGTCACAATAACCCAGTCGAATGGTATTAAGGGCATCGATCATTGCATTGGCAGATGACGCACAAGCTGAGACCGTAGTATAGTTCGGACCCATAAAGCCATGTTTTATCGAGATATTTCCAGGAGCGATGTCGGCTATCATTTTAGGAATAAAAAAGGGATTAAACCTTGGCGTGCCATCTCCTTGGGCAAAGTTCATCACCTCGTTCTGAAAAGTTTCCAGACCTCCAATTCCAGCACCCCAAATAACCCCGACTCGAAATTTATCAACAGTATCCAAATCTAATTTCGAATCCAATATGGCCTCGTCCGAAGATATCATTGCATACTGCGAAAATTTATCAAGTTTTCGGGCTTCCTTTCGGTTAAAAAAATCTTCTGGATTATAATTTTTAAGTTCACATGCGAACTTAACCTTGAATTTTTCGGTATCATAATACGTAACAGGCGCACTACCGCTCTTACCACTGATAAGGCCGTTCCAATACTCTTCTATATTGTTGCCGATGGGCGTTAAGGCACCCAAACCAGTAACTACAACTCGCTTTAACTGCATTGAACCGAATTTTAATACTCTTTATAAGCTAAGTGTAAATTAAAAAAATTATCCATGCGATAGGATCACCACATG
>VAPK010710670.1_pt1 | contig 13610 bp, 5 predicted proteins | sample 3395031 | NCBI WGS metagenome assembly VAPK01 (sample SAMN08290443, study PRJNA428436) | hydrothermal vent metagenome | isolation source: Deep-sea hydrothermal vent chimney 1 | place: Pacific Ocean: Juan De Fuca Ridge | reverse complement strand
TTAATTGAATGGTGTCTCGAGTATTCCAAAAGAAAAATTAATACTGAAGGTGTTGTAAGTTCTGATAGTGATGAACTAGAAGGCAGATTCCCTGCCGGAAAAGCAAATTTAAATACCTCATCATTATATTATGATGCTTTGATATCTGCTGTTCTGTTGGGTAAAGAATTAAATATTGATTCTAAGATTTTAGAAAAATATACGCTCCAATCTAAAGCTATTAAAAAGTCTATTGAGAAGTATTTTGGCAGAAATGTTTCTGGATTTGAAACCTACAGGTACTATAAAGGAAATGATATATTGAGAGCCTGGATTTGTACCCCACTTACAGTAGGTATTTTTGATAAAAGTAAAGGTACCATTGATGCTTTATTTTCTGATAAACTTTGGACTCCGGATGGTTTGGCTTCTGAGTCAGGTAATAAAACATTTTGGGATAGGGCTACCTTGTACGCTTTACGCGGAGTTTTTGCTGCTGGGGAAACCAAACGAGCAATGCCTTTCTTTCTTAGTTATTCGGAAAGACGCCTTTTAGGTGAGCACGTTCCCTATCCTGTTGAAGCATATCCGGAAGGAAACCAACGACACTTGTCCGCAGAAAGTGCTTTGTATTGCAGGATAATTACAGAAGGCCTTTTCGGAATTCGACCTCTGGGTTTTGACACATTTTCTTTGTCACCAAAATTACCGGCTGATTGGAATTATATGTCTTTAAAAAATATCAAAGCATTTAACCAAACATTTGATATTGAAGTGAAAAGAAAAAATAATAAATTGACTATTAAAATTTCCAACGAATTCGAATCATTTTTAGTCAAAAAAATTGAGAATGGTGAAACCATACAAATACAGCTATAAAAAGTCAAATTAAAACATTCAGAAGAAAGCTTACTTTGCAAAAAAACTCTTATAATCTTTACCAGATTATAAGAGTTTTCTTAACTCCATTACATAAAATCACCAAAGATCATAACTTCAACAAACTTATGCTAAGGTTTTGGAGTTAGAATAGCCACCCAACCTCCACTTTGAGCAAGTGTTATTTTTAAGATGTCTTTTTTAGAAATGGTTTTTGTTTCTTTTTTATAATCACCAGCATATTTATCAGCATTGACACCATCTTTTATGATATCAGCTGTATATTCTTTATTATCAAGAAATGAAAAATCAATCGTAAAGTCTCTAGCTTTTTCATTTGTCATTCCTCCAATATACCAGTTATTTCCTCTCTTTCTTGCAATGATCAAATACTCTCCAACTTTTGCTTCCAGAACTTTGGTGTTATCCCATTCTGTAGGAATTTTGGAAATAAATTCGGTAGATTCTAATTCTGCATAATAATTAGACGGACTATCAGCTAACATTTGTAACGGACTTTCAAAATTAACATACATCGCTATTTGATGTGCACGGGTACCCATACTCATTGGTCTATTCCAATTAATTTTAAAATCTTTGGGTTGTGAATTTAACATAGCTCCAGGTGTATAATCCATAGGTCCGGCAACCATTCGTATAAATGGTATGGTTAAATTATGGGTTGGTGTAATATCCTTACTCCACTTGTTATTTTCAAGTCCTTTAACTCCTTCTCTGGTAATAACATTTGGGTAAGCTCTTCGTATTCCGGCAGGTTTGTAAGCCCCATGGAAATCAACCAGCATTTTGCGTTTTGCAGCTTCCTCAGCGATCTTCCAGTAATAGTTCACAATACTTTGATCATCCCTTTGCATAAAGTCCACTTTGATTCCTTTTATCCCCCATTTTTCAAACTGATTCATTGCCTCTTCCAGTTGATCATCCAAAGTTTTCCAGACTACCCATAGAATAATACCTACATTTTTTTGCTTTCCATAGGCAATAATTTCTTCCATGTTTACATCAGGAACAACCTCCATTAAGTTGCCTAATTTATACCAGCCTTCATCTAATATGATATATTCCAAACCAAACTTTGCAGCAAAATCAATAAAGTATTTATAGGTTTCTGTATTTACTCCTGACTCAAAATCTACTCCATAAATATTTAATGCATTCCACCAGTCCCAGGCAACTTTTCCGGGTTTGATCCATGATGTATCTTTAATCTGCTGTTTTTCTCCTAACTGATAAACCAACTGATTTGTAATCAAATCTCCATCTTCTTTTGCAATTGCTAATATCCTCCATGGAAAGTTTCTTTTCCCATCAGTTTTTGCAATATAATTTGCTCTTTTAATTACCGGAACATTTCTATCTGATTTTGCTTCTAATTGATCTTCTAAAGCATATTTAGGAAAAGTGGCATTTAATGTGTTTTTCTTTCCGGTAGTTACCCACATTCCCGGATAATCTCTCAATGCACTTTCTGCAATCAAAACCTTTGGGCCTTTTGTTGCAATAAGAACCGGTAAGCTTGCCAATCGACCAGCTGACATAGTGTCTAATTGCATGTGCAAATATTTTCTTTCGTTATGTGATTGAAACTCTTCTTCTTCAGGATAGTAAATAGTATTTCCCTCTGCAAAATTAAAAATTGATTCTTCAGCAACTACTTCAATCTTACCTTTGGTATTTGTAGAAAAACGATAAGCAACTCCATTGTTGTAGGCTCTGAAAATTACTTTATAATTCTTTTTTAAGGAAATAGTCAGTTCATTATAATGGCCCTGAATAACATTGAATTTCTCTTTTACAACAGGTACAATTTCTTCATTAACCGATCTTCTTGAAATTCGTAAAACTTTCGGATTCATACCTAAAACCTGATTCCGAAGTTTCATAGAAATTTGTGAAGGTTTGAGAATGGTTTCACCATCAACTAAAACAGCATATTGAATAGAACCATCAACTGTTATATTTACCTTAACGGAATTGTCAGGTGATCGTAACTCATAATTTTTCTTTTTCTGGGCATTCATAATATTACCAAAATAAAAAATAAAAAAAACACTTAATAAAAATAATTCGATTTGTCTCTTTTGAGTTTTCATATTTACAAGTTTTTATATTCATTAAAAGTATACAATTATATCGTTTGTTTTGAAAAATAATTCTTTTAGTTAATGATCTCATCCTCATATTTCTATTTTCTAAAAAACGGATGAAATTCAACTCGTATTTCAAATCAAAACAATTGTATTTTTAATTTTTCTTTTTGGAATTAGTCTAACATCAAATGCACAACAATTTATAAACTTTTCAGAAAGGGAGGTTTGGTTAGAGCAACAAACCAACGGCACACCAGTTGTTAATAGGTTTGTGCCTGATGAAAAATTATCCATTGTGGGAATAAAATTTTCAAACGAAGTAGATATTTAGACCAGGTCAACTATAAAAATTAAAAAAAATACGAGAAGCAAACTCTCTTTACTAACAGATGAATCAGATAAAAATTAATATTTTAACCCTGAATAAATAATGAACTATCCTTATTAGAAAATAGGTGCAATTTTAAACCAGTTTTTTCTATATTTCAATATATAGTTTAAAAGAGAATCCTAAAAATTATGTTTACATACTTTAAGGATAGTTCAAAAAAAACTCGAGATGAAAAGATCTCGAGTTTTTTTATAAAATTGATTTTTTCTTATTTCTTTTTCTTCGGATGTACCAAAGTCATTTCATCAATTAAATTAGTTGCTCCTGCATATTTATCAATTATAAACAGAACATAGCGAATATCCACCGTAATACTTCTTACAATATCAGCATCATAATACAAATCACTCATAATTCCTTCCCAGGTACCATCAAAAAGTAAACCTAATAAGTTACCGTTGGCATCCATCACTGGGCTACCGGAATTTCCACCTGTAGTATGGTTAGTTCCTAAAAAGTTTACAGGCATTTTTCCATTTTCACCATACTGTCCGAAATCTTTGGAGTTGTATAAATCTCTTAATTTTTGAGGCACATCAAACTCATAATCATCTGGTTTGTATTTTTCCATCACACCTTTTAAATAGGTATTTGGCAAATAAACAACACCATCTTTTGGTTCATATCCTTTTACTCTACCATAATTTGCACGCAAAGTAAAGTTAGCATCAGGATAAAAACGATCTTTTGGAAATACTTCCATCAAGGCCTTCATGTACTTCTTTTGAACTGCATTTAATTCTAAATTGATCTTTTGATATTCTGGTTCGATCTTATTATAAAAAACACTGTGTATTTCCTTTGCAAAAGTATAAGCCGGGTCATTATTCAATTTCTTAATCACTTCTTCAGGAGTACCTGTAAATAACTCATTGACTCCCTCAATACTTGTAAATTTTGTATTTTTATAAATATCATTGGTCAATTTAGAAAAATCAACCCCTTTCATATTGTCCGGCAGATATGCTTTTGGAATCTTTCTTGCATATAAACCTGTCAGACTTTCAAATACAGGCTGATCTACTTTAGCACTGTAATTTTTATATTTTTTCTCATATCCGGATAAAATCCTTTCTTTTGTTTTGTTAAATGCCTCTGCTCCTCCTTTTTTATAGGCCTGCTCCAATTGATAAGCACTAAACGTAAAGTTCAACAATTCTACATTTCTATAGGCAACTTCTATCCAATAATCTCTGGCAAGTGCAACCTGTTCAATTTCTTTGTAAAGTCTTTCAAAATCAGATAACAGAGATTTGTATTGCGACAATTCTTTTTCATTTACTCTTTTACTGAATTCTGTTTCCTTCAATTTTTTCTTCTGAATTGCATTTGTTTGGTGAATTCCCTGATCTTCCCCTATCCATTTTTTCCAGTAATTTGAAATACCAGCATATTTGGAAGCATATTGAATTCTGATTTTTTCATCAGCCTTCATGTATTTATCTACAATCTTTAAAGCATTTTCTCTAATCTCAATTTTAGCCGGATTCAAAACATTTACAATCTGACTTACACCAACAGCAGGTAAATAAGCATTCGTTCTGCCAGGAAAACCAAAAACAAGAGTAAAGTCATTTTCTTCCACACCATCTAAAGAAATTGGTAAAAAGTGTTTTGGCTTGTATGGAACATTGTCTTTTGAATATTCTGCCGGACGGTTATTCGCATCTGCATAAATTCTAAACATAGAGAAGTCTCCGGTATGTCTTGGCCACATCCAGTTATCGGTATCCGAACCAAATTTACCAATGGAGGTTGGAGGTGCTCCCACCATTCTAATATCTTTATACACTTCTGTAATGATTAAAAAATACTGATTGCCTTTATAAAAAGATTTTACATTGGCAGTTTGCCATGGTTCTTTTACGGCAGCTTTTGTAACTTTGGAAATATTCTGATCAATCAGTTTTGCTTTGGCTGCTTCATCCATTCCATCGGTAATACCTTCAAAAATCTGCGAAGTCACATCATCAATTCTTTTGATAAAAGTAACTTTTAATCCCGGAGATACCAGTTCCTCATCATAATTTTTTGCCCAAAAACCATCTTTTAAATAGTCATGTTCAACCGTTGAATGAGATTGAATAGTACTATAACCACAATGATGATTGGTTAAAAGTAATCCGTTAGGAGAAACTACTTCTGAAGTACAACCTCCACCAAAAATAGCAACAGCATCTTTGATACTTGAATTATTTGTATCCCAGATATCTTTGGCTGTTAAATTACTTCCTAATAATTTCATTTCCTTTTCATTCATTCCTTCTAAAAGAGAAGGGATCCACATGCCACCCTGTATCTCTTTTGCTTCTGCATCTGTTAATACATGTGCTTTTTCAGGTACTGCAACTTTAGTCGTTTCCTGTGCAGTTTTACAGGAAACAATGCTTAAAAAAGCAACTAATAAATAGACTTTAAAATATTTCATTTTATAATTGTTTTGAGTTATTATTTCTTTTTTGGATGAACCAGTTTCATTTCATCGATCAATCGTTTATCACCGGCATATTTATCAATGATAAACAAAATATATCGTGCATCTACCATGATATTTCTACAAATTTCAGGATCGTAATTATAATCACTCATCGTGCCTTCCCAAACTCTGTCAAAATTCAGACCTACTAAATTACCATGTGCATCAATTGCCGGGCTACCAGAATTACCACCTGTGGTATGATTCGTTCCTAAGAAATTTACAGGCATTTTTCCATTCTCACCATATACCCCATAATCTTTGGTGTTATACAGATCAATCAATTTTTGATCAACATCAAACTCATAATCACCGGGTTTGTATTTTTCCATCACACCTTTTAAGTGTGAAACCGGTTTATAATAAATCCCGTCTTTTGGAAAATACCCTTTTACTTTACCGTAGGTTACTCTTAAAGTACCGTTGGCATCCGGAAAAAATCTTTCCTCGGGAAAAGTTTCCATCAAGGCTTTCATATAAATTTTTTGTACATCCTGGATCTGTAAATTGATAGCATGATAATCTGGATTTATCTTTTCATAAAAATATTTTGTTAAACTTTTTCCCAAAATATAAGCAGGATCCTGGTTTAATTTATTCAAAACTTCCTGTTTATTCCCGGCTAAAAGTGATCTTAGACCATCATAACTGGTGATTTTTGATTTTTCATAAATATTTCTGGCCAAACCAGAATAATCCATATTTTTTAACTTATCTGACAAATACTTTGCAGGAACATTCTTGCCATACAATGCAATTAAATTTTCAAATACATCATGATCCACTTTTGCATTGTAATTTTTATAAAAACCACTCATCGACTTGATAAAATTGTCACGGGTTTTTTCAAAATTATCTGGATCTTTTTTAGCTAGTTCTTCCAATTGATAAAGCTGCATTGTGGCTTTTAAAAGCTCCACATTTCGATAAACTACCTCTACCCAATAGGCTCTTGCCAATGCCACATCATCCATCTCAGCATAAAGTTTGCTAAAATCCTGAAGCAAATGGTTATACTTACCATTACCTTGCACTTTATTCTGAAACTCTCTTTCCAGTTTTTGTTTTTTAGCAATCACATTTGATTTTTCAATTCCCTGACTCTCACCGATCCATTTTTTCCAGTAATTGGCAATCCTTGCATATTTAGATGCATATTGAATCTTGATCTTATCATTTGCCCGCATGTATTCATCCACAATTTTAAGATAGTTTTCTCTGATATTAATTTTCGCAGGATTTAATTTTTTTACTGTCTGTTCAATGGCAACAGCAGGTAAATATTCATCCGTTCTTCCTGGAAAACCAAAAACCAAAGTAAAATCCTCTTCTGCAACACCATCTAAGGAAATCGGTAAAAAGTGTTTTGGAGTATAAGGCACATTGTCTTTAGAATACTTTGCCGGACGGTTATTCTTATCTGCATAAATTCTAAACAGTGAAAAATCTCCCGTATGACGAGGCCACATCCAATTATCTGTATCCGAACCAAATTTACCTATGGATGTTGGAGGTGCGCCAACCATTCTGATATCTGTGTAATTCTCCAATACAAATAACAAATATTGATTTCCATTATAAAAACTCTTTACTTTCACTTCTTGCCAGTCTTCTTTTACTGCTTTCTTTTTAACAATTGCAATATTCTGATCAATTTTTGTTTGTTTTTCTTTAGCAGACATATTATCAGAAACTCCCATAAAAACTTCCTTGCTAACATCATCAATCCTCTTTATAAAGGTTATATACATTCCGGAGTTTGGTAACTCTTCGGCATCGCTCATTGCCCAAAATCCATCTTTTAAATAATCATTCTCTACGGTAGAATGTGATTGAATAGCACCATAACCACAATGGTGATTGGTTAAAATCAATCCACGATTTGAAATGATTTCTCCTGTACACCCCCCATTAAAATGAATCACAGCATCTTTTAAACTGGCATGGTTCACATCCCAAATATCTTTGGCAGTCATTTTACTGCCTAAATTTTGCATTTCAGTTTCATTCATCCCTTCCAAAAGAGAAGGAATCCACATACCTCCTTGCTGTGCAGATATTTGAATAGCAATAAAGAAAAATAGTATTTTAATATATTTCATAGTTTTGAGTTTTAGAAATTAATCTCACAAAGATACATAACCAATCATTTAGGTTGGACTATTTTGATATAATTTGGGTAGAATTATTAGAATTTTAACCGTTACTTTAAAAAGCAATCAGTTTCATTACAAAACAATAAAATAAATATCAAATGTTTAAAAACTACACATCTATGATTAGAATAGATAAACTTTTGAAAACCCTATTATTTACCTTCGTAAGGTAAAGCGTCTGATTTAAAATACTGACTAAATTTGCTTTGTATTTTATTGTTTTTTAATTACTTAAAATATCATTAAATTTACAAAACACATAAGAATTAAGACATGCTATAATTCTGGAATAAAGATGTGTTAAAGCGTATTTTGTCATAAATACATAATTTACAACTTGCTTGCAGATCCCGGAGAATGATACAAATTAGAGGATATTTATTCCGAAAATGGAATGTGATCAGCCTATTTTACATCATGATCGATATGCAATTAGGAGGCTCAAGGATAGGAGAAGTAGATTCAAAAGACTTGCCGGTTCAAATGATTATTGACTGGGTAAAAGTCTACAAATAATAACAAATATAAAAATCTTAATTTGATATGATAAAGTTTTTTCAATATGCCGTTTTGGTGCTGATGATAGTATCATGTAACAATAAAAAAACGGATGATTCTATTGAAATGCCAGTTTCCAATACCATCGCAATAAAAGATTCTGACACAAAAGGGTCCATCATTTTAAAGGCGGCTCATGCTGTTCCAACAATCAATCAGTATGAAGCCTTAAAAAATGAATTTATTGCTTTTATCCATTTTGGTCCCAATACTTTCACTCGTATGGAATGGGGTAATGGAATGGAAGATCCAAAAATATTCAATCTGCAAAATTTAGATACCGATCAGTGGTGCAAAGCCCTGAAAGATGCTCAAATGAAAATGGTGATCATCACTGTAAAACACCATGATGGATTTGTACTATGGCTGAGCCGTTACACAAAACACGGCATCATGTCAAGCCCTTTTAAAAACGGCAAAGGGGATATTTTAAAAAATCTTTCTAAATCCTGTAAAAAATATGGACTAAAACTGGGTATTTATTTATCTCCTGCAGATCTTTATCAGATAGAGAATAAAGAAGGTTTGTATGGTAATTTGAGCAAATATACCGAACGTACTATTCCGAGACCTGTTGAAGGACATCCGTTTAAAAACAAAACCACTTTTACATTTAAAGTGGATGACTATAATGAATATTTCCTCAATCAGCTTTTCGAATTACTTGCAGAGTACGGTCCGATTCATGAAGTCTGGTTTGATGGAGCACATCCGAAAAGGAAAGGCGGACAAACATACAATTACCTTGCATGGAAAGAATTAATACAACAGCTGGCACCAAAAGCAGTTATTTTTGGAAAGCAGGATATTCGCTGGTGTGGAAATGAATCCGGTAGAACAAGAGACACAGAATGGAATGTAATTCCTTATCAAAACAATCCTGAAGTAATGAATAATTTTGCAGATATCACTGCAAAGGATATTGGTAGCAGAGAAAAGTTATATAAAGCAAAATATATACATTACCAACAAGCAGAAACCAACACTTCCATTCGGGAAGGATGGTTTTACAGAGATGATACCAGCCAAAAAGTGCGCAGTGCAGATGATGTATTTGATATTTATGAAAGATCCGTTGGTGGCAACTCTACTTTTTTATTGAACATTCCACCTAATAGGGATGGTGAATTTTCTCCCGAAGATGTAAGTGTATTAAAAGAGGTCGGGAAACGTATTCGTGAAACCTATGGAAACAATCTTTTTAAAAATGCAAAAGGATCAAAAAATGTATTAGATAACGATACGGATAGTTTTGTAATTCTTGATAAGGAACCTAGAGAGATAATCATTGAAACATCTAAACCTGTAACTATCAACCGATTTGTAATTCAGGAAGCAGTTGCAACGCATGGCGAAAGAATTGAAGAACATGCTATAGATGCATGGATAGACAATGAATGGAAAAAAATCACATCTTCTACCAATATTGGCTATAAAAGAATTTTGCGATTCCCGGAAGTGACTTCTAATAAATTTAGATTTAGAGTGCTTAAAAACAGATATATACCAGTAATATCAAATATCTCGGCACATTATTATCATGCACGTCCGCCAGAATTATCCATGATAAGGAATTTTGATGGGGAAGTAACAATCAAGCCAAAACAGGATAATTTCAGATGGAAACCACATGGTGAAAATGCTTTAGAAAATATTAATTCCGGTTTAAAAATCAGATACACCACGAATGGAAGTGAACCAGATAAATCCTCAAAAATCTATACAAATAGTTTCTTTTTTCCTATAGGAGAGGTGAAAGCTGTCGCAGAAATAAATGACGTAAATGGCACTGTTTCAAACCAAACTTTTGGTCCGGTTAAAAAAGACTGGAAACTCATTTCTGCTGATAGCCAAAAAAAGAGACATGAGGCAGGAAATGCTTTTGATGCTTTTTACAATACCTACTGGCAATCACGTCCAAATAAAACAAATAAACATTATATTGCTATTGATCTTGGAAAAGAATACAATTTGAAAGGCTTTAGTTACACCCCTCAGAAAGATCATGCTAGTGGTATGATAGAAAAAGGTGTCATTAAAATCAGTAAGGATGGAAAAACATGGCAGATAATGGAAGGATTTTCCTTTGGAAATCTGATCAATGACACGGAAACCAGAAAACATATTTTTAAAAAATCTATAAAAACAAGATATATCCAGCTTGAATCAAAAGTTATTGCCAGAGGTAAAAATACTGCTGCTATTGCTGAACTGGATTTTTACTAAAACTAATTATTAAAAAGATGAAAATTAAAGCGTGGACATTTCTAATTATACTTATTGGTTTTTTAAGCTGTACAAAAAATGTCCAGGATCCAATCCGAAAAAATGAGATAAAAGAAAGACCTAATTTCTTATTTCTGTTTACCGATGATCAGACCTATCAAACCATCCATGCTTTAAATAATCGAGAAATTGAAACTCCAAATATGGATAAGTTATCTGAACAGGGAATCACTTTTACACATTGTTTTAATCAGGGATCCTGGTCGGGTGCGGTTTGTGTTGCGAGCAGAACCATGCTTCTTACAGGACAAACTGTATTTAGAGCTCCACAAAATGAAGTGTATCTTGATAAATGGGCTCGTTTAAATAATATCAAAAAAACAACCGAAGTGCCTCTTTGGCAGGAAGTCTTTTCAGCAAATGGTTATGAAACTTTTATTACCGGTAAATGGCACAATTCAAAATATGCTGTTTTGAAAAATTTTGATAAAGGTGAAGCTATAGGAAAAGGCATGTATCCCTCTTTTGATAAAGATCATTCCGATAAACTTGCTTATAACCGGAGTTCTTCTAACTCAGAGTGGAAGCCCTGGGATATTGCTTTTACTGGTCACTGGACTCCAAAAGTAAATGATATCATCTACGATGAAAATAATAAAAAAAATATGGGAAGTGCCTACACTGCCAATAAACATACTTCAGAATTATATGCAGATAAAGCGATCAATTACCTCATGACAGAGGTTAAAAAACTGGATAAGCCTTTCTTTATGTATGTTGCCTTTAACGCTCCACATGACCCAAGGCAATCACCTAAAGAGTTTGTCGATAAATATCCTCCATCCAATATAAAAATACCTGAAAATTATTTAAAGGAACACCCTTTTGATCAGGGAGATCATAAGATCAGAGATGAGAAACTGGCTCCGTTTCCAAGAACAAAAGAAGCTGTTCAATTACACAGAAGTGAATATTATGCCATAATCACTCATTTTGACAGAGAATTAGGAAGAATTCTAAAAGCTTTGAAAGCAAGTGGTAAAGCAGATAACACCTACGTTATTTTATCTTCTGATCACGGACTGGCAGTTGGTCAGCACGGATTGATGGGCAAACAAAATCAGTACGATCACAGTATCCGAATGCCATTAATCATTAAAGGTCCAAATTTAGGAATTGGCAAAAAAGTAAACAATAAAGTGTATTTACAAAGTATGTTTGCTACCACCTGTGAACTTGCGTCCATTGAAATTCCGGAAACGGTAGAGTTTAAAAGTATCAATGATCTTCTTCACGGAAGAAAATCCGGAGGGGAAGAATATATTTTTGGAACCTATAAAGGATTTCAACGTATGATCAGATCCGATGAATATAAACTCATTATTTATCCACAAATCAAAATGGTTCAATTATTCGATCTGAAAAAGGATCCTCTTGAAATCACCAATTTAGCAGAAAATAAAAATTATAAGAAGATTAAAAAACAACTTTTTAAAGAATTGATTATCAAACAAAAAGAATTAGGTGATTACATAACACTTGATCCATCAGATTACAATATCTAAAAAAATAAATCATTAAAAACAGTGAAATGAAAAAAACTATTCTCCTATTTGGTTTGCTAATAATGTTTGTTTCAAAATCAAATGCACAAAAAAAGATCTGGAATGAAACAGATCTACAAAAAACAGAACGCCTTGCCTGGTGGACAAATGATAGATTCGGGATGTTTATTCACTGGGGAACCTATACTTTGGCAGGAAGACATGAATGGGTAAAGAAAAATGAAAGAATTCCGGATGAAGAATATCAAAAATATTTTGACAATTTTAATCCCGATCTATATAACCCAACTGAATGGGCAAAAATGGCAAAAGCTGCCGGCATGAAATATGCGGTGATCACCACAAAACATCATGAAGGGTTTACATTATTTGATTCAAAATTTACAGATTACAAAGTAACAAATACACCTTACGGAAAAGATGCACTTAAAGAATGGGTAGATGCTTTTAGAGCCGAAGGACTTAAAGTTGGATTTTATTATTCATTGATTGACTGGCACCATCCTGAATATACTATCGATAGGGTGCATCCAAAAAGTACCAACACTGATGAAAAATATGATGAACTCAATAAAGATCGCGACATGAAAGTTTATCGCAAATATTTAAAAAATCAGGTAACTGAAATTCTAACCAATTATGGTAAAATTGACATCCTTTGGCTGGATTATTCATTTCCTGGTAAACATGGAAAAGGTCGTGACGACTGGGGCTCTGTAGAACTGATGAAGCTGGTTAGAAAATTACAACCGGAAATAATTGTTAATGACAGAGCTGACCTTAAAGAATATAGAGGTGGATGGGATTTCACCACTCCTGAACAATATAAAGTTGTTGAATGGCCAACCTATGAAGGCAAAAAGATACCATGGGAAACCTGCCAGACATTTAGCGGATCCTGGGGATATTACCGGGATGAGCTTACCTGGAAAAATAACAAGCAACTTTTGGTATTGCTCATTGAATCGGTAAGTAAAGGAGGTAATTTATTGTTAAATGTTGGTCCAACAGGAAGAGGAACTATTGATGATCGTGCACAGTCAGCATTAAGTGAAATGGGAGATTGGATGAAAGTAAACAGTCGATCTATTTATGGATGTACACAGGCTCCTGCAGAATTTGAAGCGCCTGAGAATTCATTGCTGACTTACAATCCGAAAACCAACAGACTTTATATTCATTTGCTGGATTATCCTCTTAAAAATTACACTTTAAAAGGAATGAAAGGAAAAATAAAATATGCCCAGTTTTTACATGATGCATCTGAGA
>VAPK010594094.1_pt1 | contig 13613 bp, 13 predicted proteins | sample 3395031 | NCBI WGS metagenome assembly VAPK01 (sample SAMN08290443, study PRJNA428436) | hydrothermal vent metagenome | isolation source: Deep-sea hydrothermal vent chimney 1 | place: Pacific Ocean: Juan De Fuca Ridge | reverse complement strand
TTTTAACGACTGCAATTGGCCAGGCGTCTATTGCTGTTGAAAGTATTGAGCACTACATGAGCCATGAAGAATTAGGCAAGCGTCCTAAAGTTGATAAACATTTCTTCAACTTATTAAACAAGTTAGATGAAGCCGGTCTTTCTCCAACGGAATATCAACACGATAGTGCTGAAGCAACAGATACTGAATCTTTCGCAATTCATAACTATGAAGATCGTTCAGCTCATGAAATCATTGCTTCTGACGAATTATTCCTAGCTCACTTTGAATACACAGCTCGCCATGTACGCTCAGAAGACGTTCCTAACTCTGATGAAGTTTTAGGTCACTTCCAGGAACGTATGAAAGGTCTTTCTGAAGAAGAAGCAACTCAAGAAGCTGATCGTTGCATGAGCTGTGGTATGTGTTTCGAGTGTGATAACTGTGTTATCTACTGTCCACAAGATGCTGTTTATCGTGTACCTAAGAAAGACGCGACAATGGGGCGTTATGTTGCAACTGATTACTCTAAATGTATCGGTTGTCATATCTGTGCTGATGTTTGCCCAACGGGTTACATCGACATGGCAATGGGCGACGCGTAATTTAGTAAATAAATTAGTATAAGAATAAACTGAGGATTGCTGTAAATGATGTCATTTAGACAATTTGCAAAACATCTAGTCATATTGGTAGGGCTAACTGCCCTACCAGTTTTGTCTAATGCCGGTGATTTGGGACCTACTCCACCTAAAGCGAAAATGAATTTTTCGGAAAAATCCAAGTGTGTTAAACCTATTGGTGAAATTCGTAGAAACCACATGGAGCTTTTAAAGCATAAACGTAACTTAACTCTGCGTGAAGGTGTTCGCACAAAGGATAACAGTCTCGTTGAATGTATCGAGTGTCATATATCAGCAAATGACAAAGGCGAATTTGCTCGCTTTGGTGATGATGAATATTTCTGTAGTAGTTGTCACAATTACGCAGCTGTTAATATTGATTGTTTCGATTGCCATTCAGACTTACCTGAAGAAGCAGCCAAAAAACTTCGCTCAGCTAAAAATTCTCATCATTCTATGACTGAAGGAGGCACAAAATAATGTCTAATTCAGAACACCCAGTAGTTCCAAATCAAGTGAATAAAAATCACGCAAACCAATACCGTCGCAAATTTTTAACTCAATCTGCTGCAGTTGCAGGTTTAGTAATCGCTCCCGGCATCGTTTTAAATCAGGTTGCTCACGCTAAAGCGGACGCAGATAAAGTCACTGATGCTACTCGTTGGGGAATGTTGATCGACACCAACAAATGTGCAAAAGGTTGTACTGATTGTGTAACAGCTTGTTCAACTGAAAACGGTTGGGGCACAGGTGAGACGCATTCAAGTAAAGAGCAACAAGCGCAATGGATTCGTAAAGTCACCGTAACTGACAAACAAACTGGTCATGTTCAATCATTACCTCTAATGTGTCAGCACTGTGAAACAGCCCCTTGTGTTGATGTTTGCCCTACCGGTGCATCAATGAAGCGTAAAGATGGTATTGTTTTAGTTGATAAACACATCTGTATTGGTTGTCGTTATTGCATGATGGCTTGTCCGTACAAAGCGCGTTCATTTGTTCATGAAAAGCTCGAACTACAAAAACCGAATGCTCCTCGTGGTATTGGTACTGTAGAAAGCTGCACAATGTGTACTCATCGTGTCGATAAAGGACAGGATCCTGCTTGTGTTGAAGCTTGTACTAACGCTGAACATGGTGCAATGCTCTTCGGTGATTTGAAAGATGCAAATAGCGCTATTTCTATTGAATTGAAAAAACATGGCGGTGAACAAATTCGTGCAGATCTCGGTTTAAATACCGGCGTACGCTACCAGGGGCTTTAAGTTTAAAGTTCCTGTAATAATAAATACCTTAATATAAAATTAGGTTAAGAGAAGTCTTCATATGAAAAAACCAGTTTTTAAACAAATTGACGGTAACAGCATTAATTATTGGATGTTACTTGCCCTTCTTGGCAGCTTTGTACTTGCCGCTGTTGGTTCTCATTTTTATATGGAACATGGTGGTCATTACGTGACGGGGATGAACAACCAAATCGTTTGGGGCTTACCTCACGTATTTGCTGTTTTCCTTATTGTTGCAGCATCTGGTGCGCTTAATGTTGCATCCATAGCATCTGTGTTCGGCAAAACGGCATATAAACCGCTTGCTCCACTTTCAACCCTGGTTGCTTTAGCATTATTGGCTGGTGGTTTAATGGTTCTGGTTTTAGATTTAGGTCGTCCAGATCGCTTGATTACCGCGATGACAGTGTATAACTTCAAATCCATTTTTGCCTGGAACATGATTTTATATAATGGTTTCTTTGCTATCGTTGGTATTTACATGTGGACCATGTTGCAACGCAATATGAACAAGTACAGTAAAATTGCCGGCTTTTCAGCTTTCATATGGCGTTTAACGTTAACAACAGGTACCGGTTCAATCTTTGGTTTCCTTGTTGCACGCCAGGCTTATGATGCTGCAATCATGGCACCCATGTTTATTGTTATGTCATTCTCATTTGGTTTAGCTATTTTCCTGCTTATTGTAATAGCTACTTATAACTGGACTGATCGCCCTCTTGGAGATGCAACCTTTAAACGCTTAAAAAATCTTTTAGGTATATTTGTTGCTGGTGTACTCTACTTTGTTATTGCTCAACACTTAACAAATTTATATGCCACTGAACATCACGGTGTAGAAGCCTTTATTCTCAGAGATGGTGGAATCTTCACGCAATTGTTCTGGTACGGTCAAATAATTTTAGGTAGCTTAATTCCTTTAGCAATTATCTACCATCCAGCAACAGGTAACTCTCGTTCAGCCATATCAGTTGCTTCAATATTTATTGTACTTGGTGGACTTATTCAGATGTATGTCATCATTATTGGTGGTCAGGCGTATCCATTAGAATTATTCCCGGGTAAAGAGGTTTCAAGTTCTTTCTTTGATGGTGTAGTTAATTCATACAGCCCTACTCTTGCAGAAGCACTTTTAGGTATCGGTGGAATTGCAGTAGCACTCTTTTTGGTTGCCTTTGCCGTGAAAGTTTTACGTTTCTTACCTGAGTCTTTAGCTGACGAAGCTGTTGATCCTCACCACAGTAAGTAATACACAAATCTAATCTCTCGTTTAAGAGGACAGATCAATATGATCTCTCCTCTTTTTAACGTTTAGGGCGGTCTAAAATGCAGCGAATTTTAATCTCTGCGGCACATAAATCCTCTGGTAAAACCACACTCACTCTCGGCTTGTGTGCTGCGTTACATGCTCGTGGTTTAATTGTGCAACCTTATAAAAAAGGACCCGACTACATTGATCCTATGTGGTTATCTCGTGCATCTGAACGTGACTGCCATAACCTGGACTTTCAAACCATGTCCAACGAGGAAATATTAGCTACGGTTTCTTTATATTCTCAAAATGCTGACATCTCCCTTATCGAAGGAAATAAAGGATTATTTGATGGTGTTGCACTTGATGGCAGCAACAGTAATGCTGCGGTCGCCGAATTAACAAAATCTCCCGTTGTACTTGTTATTGATACTCAGGGAATGACACGAGGTATTGCCCCTCTTCTTCTTGGTTACCAGGCCTTTAACAAAAAAGTTAACATTGCGGGTGTTATTTTAAATAAAGTGGGTGGTCCACGACACGAACAAAAGCTGCGTGATGTTATTAAGCAATATACAGATATAGCCGTTGTCGGTGCTGTACCCCGATTGAAAGAGCTTAATATTACAGAAAGACATCTTGGCCTTATTCCAAGTAATGAAACGACCAACACCGATGAGGTCATTTCAAAAATAGCCTCTATCGTGGAAAATCATGTTGATCTTGATTTATTACTCAAGATTGCGTCATCAGCCACAGCACTACCTGAATCAACTTATAAAATTACTACTAAAGAAAAGCCTGTAACACTTAAAATCGGCATTGCACGTGATGCGGCATTTGGCTTTTATTATCCGGGTGATTTAAATGCCTTTCGTGCTGAAGGTGTTGAACTTGTTGAATTTGATACACTCAATGATACGACCTTACCCGATGTAGACGCACTTTTTATTGGTGGTGGTTTTCCTGAAAGCTGGATGAAAGAACTCGAAGCAAACACTCATTTACGACAGCAGATCAAAGAGGCAATTGATTCTGGATTACCAGCCTATGCTGAGTGTGGAGGTCTAATGTATTTGTCAAAATCAATAAGCTGGCAAGGCAAACAGGCCCAGATGGTAGGCGCTATTGCCGCAGATATAGAAATGAATGAAAGGCCTCAGGGCCGTGGCTATGTCTCTCTGAGGCGTACTAAGGACACTCTTTGGACAAATACTCAGGCCTTGTCGAATACCGAAAACAATGATATTCCAGCCCACGAATTTCACTATTCATGTTTTAAAAATCATGAATATATCGATTCTAAGGTAAAATATGCCTACGAAATGAAGCGAGGCAACGGTATAACCGGTATTCATGATGGACTGATTTACAAGAATTTACTGGCAAATTATGCACATTTACGCGATACAAGCCGATATCATTGGGTTTCTGATTTTGTTGAATTTATTAGACAAGTGAAATCGTAATTTGATATAATAGACTATATTACTAGGTTATTATTTTACTTAAGTTTTTATATATAAACATTTTTTTGGAGTTATCATGATTACAGTATCAAAAAATGCAGCAGAACAAATTAAAGAGTCTGCAAAACAAAGCCAGGCTGAAGGTTTGGGTTTACGTCTTTCAGCACAGCAAAAAGAAGATGGAAGTCTGGATTATGCGATGGGTTTTGCTGATCGGGATATGGATGATGATGTTTTTTTTGAAAGTGAAGGTGTGAAAATTATTGTCTCTGCTGGATGTTATGAACTATTAAAAAATACTGAACTTGATTATGTAAAACTGGATGATATTGAAGAAAAACAATTCATTTTCAAAAACCCAAATGATCCCAATTACAAAACAGATGAATCTGGTATAGAACATCACTATTAAGTTATATAAAAAAAATGTAATTATTAATGACTTTTAATAAAAAACATAAAAGTGAAGATCATACTGTTGTTAAAAGTGAACAAGCTTCCATATGGAAAAGTCCGCTTTGTACAACAGTATTTAGTCTAACTGTTGTTATTGTCCTGCTATTTATCGCAGGAGTATTATCAATAGAAAACAAATATTCAGGATCCATCTATATTCTTGCTACACTTTTTTTTGTTGCAATCTATCTTCTTACCACTTTGTTAAAACAAGTCCGCCATAATTTTCTTTCGCCATTAAACAATCTTCGAAAATGGTCAGAAGAGATGCTTGACGATAATCACTCGGCTCGAATTTCAAATAAAGCTCAAGGTGAATTTACTGATTTATTTAAAGGTATAAATGTTTTAAGCAATCGTCTGGAAACATTAACTCTCCATATGCAAAGCCAGGTAAGAAAACAAACAAAACATATCGAAAGAAAAACTCACTCACTGGAAGTTATCTACGATGTTGCAGCAAGTATAAATATATCACGGGATCTTGATGATCTACTTACACGTTTTCTTTTTACATTAAAAGATGTTGTGCATGCACGTGCAGCTGTTGTGCGTTTATTAACAGACGATGACCAAATGCGTCTGGTCGCCAGTGTCGGGCTTGATGATGATTTGATGGAACGCGAACAAACCATTCCATCAAATGAATGCTTATGTGGTATTGCATATAAAGACGGGGATGTACATTTTCAGGATAATGTACAAAAATGTAATAAAATTATAGGTCGAGATTTTTTTGATGACGATGAGAAAGACATTGGCATGATTGCAGTTCCACTTCAGTACCGTGGAAATACTTTGGGTGTATACAATCTTTTTGTAAGTAATCGAGAGTTTCATAATCATGAAGAAATTGAAGATCTCTTAACCACAATTGGTCGTCATCTTGGTATGGCAATTGACAAGGCCCGCTCAGAAGATGAAGCCCAACGATTATCGTTAATGGAAGAACGGAATCGACTGGCACATGAACTTCATGATTCATTAGCACAAACACTCGCAAGTCTGCGCTTTCAGGTACGGGTTCTGGATGAAACATTACGTGGCGGTCAGGAACCTGATGTTTGGCATGAACTTGAAAAAATAGAAAATAATATTGATGAAGCTTATTCCGAATTGCGTGAATTAATCACACACTTCCGTGCTCCAATTGACAAACGTGGTTTAATTCCAGCCGTTGAACATCTTATTGAACGTTTTCAGTATCAAACAGATATTTCTATATACCTGCAAAAAGAATGGAATGTACTTCAATTACCCGCCAGCATAGAAGTTCAGGCACTTCGAATAATTCAGGAATCATTAAATAATATTCGCAAACACAGTCAAGCACACACTGTTCGCGTTATATTACGTAGTGATACACAAGGTGATTGCAGAATTTTAATTGAAGATGATGGTGTAGGAATTAAAGACGTTCCGGATTCAGATGTTACCTTAGGCGACCATCTTGGCTTAAGTATAATGCATGAACGCGCAAAACGTATAGGCGGAACAGTAAAAATTGAAAGTGAACCCAATGAAGGTACTCGAATATTACTTCAATTCGGACACTCAGAACTTCCTTCACAAAAAGAAAATAAAAAAACCATTCTCGTTTCTCCACCTACTCAAAATTTACTACCATGAAAAATTTACGTGTGTTACTCATTGATGACCACACCCTCTTCAGGGTTGGATTAGAAGGTTTATTAGTCAGTCGCGGTATTGAAATAGTTGCATCAGTTGGAAGTGGGCATGATGCACAAAGGCTTGTTGATGAATTAACCCCGGATATTATATTACTTGATATGCGCATGCCTGGTATCAATGGACTTGAAGTTTTAACAATGCTAAAAGAAAAAAATGATTCTTTACCTATTGTAATGTTAACAACAAGCACTGATGAAAATGATTTAATAAAATCACTTCGCTCAGGGGCACAGGGTTATCTTTTAAAAGATATGGAACCTGATGAACTTGTTTTAGCTTTACGTGATATCGTTGGAGGCAAAACGGTAGTTGCTCCTGATTTAGCACCTATACTTGCAAAAGCCGTACAAGGTAAAACAACTGAAAAAGAAGAAAAAGATGACAGTCCTTTTTCAGCACTAACTCCCAGAGAGACTGAAATTCTTGGCTTATTAGCCGAAGGACAAAGTAATAAAGCCATCGCCAGAAACCTTGGCATATCTGATGGCACTGTTAAATTACATGTGAAAGCAATTTTACGTAAACTCAATGTTCATTCACGAGTCGAAGCAGCTGTTATGGCTGTTGAACGTGGATTTAATAAAACTACTCGAATATTATGAAAAAATTTAATGAACTTGTTGCTGAAAGCGCAAAAAATGTTACTGAAATATTTCCGTGGGATTTAGAAGAAAGGTTTCAGGAAAACCCTTCTCTTTTATTGTTAGATATTCGTGAGCCTTATGAGTATGACGCTATGCATATTAAAGACTCACTTAATGTACCTCGCGGTGTTCTTGAAACAGCCTGCGAATGGGATTACGAAGAAACTATTTCTCTCCTGGTCAAGTCTAGAGATAAAGAAGTAATTGTTGCTTGTCATTCAGGAAACAGAAGTATTTTTGCCTGTGAAGTTATGCAAAAGCTTGGATACAAAAATGTTGTCTCACTTAAAACAGGATTACGGGGCTGGAGTGATTATGAACAGGCTTTATTTGATAAAGATGGAAATGAAGTTGATGAAGATACTGCGATAGACTACTTCACTGCAAATATTCGTGAAGACCAAATGGCGCCTAAAGAATAAAAACATTTACCGCAGAGACGCAAAGGACGCAGAGTTTCTTAAGCTTTGTAATCTTTAAAATAATTCATAACGTGGGTCATGACTGAAGCTTGACCTGCAATTATTGTTAATCGTTTTTAATCAATATTTTCTTTGCGTTCTCTGCGTCTCCGCGGTGAAATTTTATGGCTTTGACTTATTCGTACAGCTTACGATCTTTACGTTTTCCCTTCGGACTCGCTTGTTGCACAATAACACCTTCTAATGCTTCAAAAGTAATTTCTCTTTTTTCATGCATATATGCTTCATTTAAAGGTGCGATAAAATACTTTTCATCTTCAATCAATAATTGACGAAAGATATAACCATTCTCTACCAATGCCATAACATAGCATTCATGTTTAACTGTAGCTGAAGCGTCAATAATAATAATAGAATCTTTCTTAAATTCTGGCTCCATGCTGTCATCAAGTACCTGTAACGCAAATGGCTCAGTACCAGAACAACTGCTTTGTTCCAGCTCCATTTTGATGTCAGGAGTAAAATTAACTTTAGATTGATTCATAATAAACCTCGAACTCGAATGAGAAGCGTATTATAGTGTTTTTTGCACTAAAACAATATTAATTATAACGATATTTAGTCAATAAACCCTGTTGTTATAAAGGTATTATGCCGTTTTTTCAGCAGATTCCTGTAACTGCAGTGCCCACATATCCGCATAAATACCTGCTTTAGCCAATAAGACTGTGTGTGTGCCTTGTTCAACAATCCGACCCTTATCCATAACCAGTATCTGGTCAGCATCAGTAATGGTTGATAAACGATGAGCAATAACCAATGTAGTGTGTGTTTGAGCAACAGAACTTAATGCTTCGAGAATAACCTTTTCAGATTTAGAATCAAGTGAAGAAGTTGCTTCATCAAATATAAGAATCGGTGAACCTTTTAATATAACCCGGGCGATAGCAAGACGCTGTTTTTCACCGCCAGATAATTTCAAACCCCGTTCACCAACAGCCGTATCATATCCATCAGGTAAGCTTTCAATAAATTCATGAATGTTAGCTAATTTCGCCGCGCGAATAACCTCTTCCCTGGTTGCGGCTGGTTTTGCATATTCAATATTATATAAAATAGATTCATTAAATAACACCGTATCCTGAGGGACAATACCCACTGCCTGGCGTAAACTAGCTTGCGTTACTTTAGATATATCCTGATCATCATAAAGAATACGTCCATTACTCACATCGTAAAAACGAAATAACAAACGCGCTAAAGTTGACTTACCCGAACCTGAATGACCAACGATGGCTAGTTTTTGACCTGGCTTTACCGTGAATGAGACATTGTGCAATATTTGCCTATTGTCTTGATAAGAAAAATCAACATGCTCAAATTTTATTTCACCTTTTACATGTTTGAGGTTCCTGGCATTATCCACATCCTGAATTTCAAGATTTTCATCAAGCAAATTAAACACCATTTCCATGTCAGCAAGTGTATGTTTTAGCATGCGGTAAATAATACCCAAAAAACTTAATGGCATGAAAAGCTGTAACATCATGGTATTAATTAAAACTAAATCACCTAAACTCATTTTTCCATCAATAACACCCTGCCCGGCATAAAACATAATAAAAGTTAAACCAACTGCAATGATTGCACCCTGGCCGAAATTTAAAATAGACATTGATGTTTGACTGATTACCGCAGCGTTTTCCCATTCTGACAAAGTTGAGTCATAACGATTTACTTCAAACGCTTCATTATTAAAGTACTTCACCGTTTCATAGTTGATTAAACTATCCACTGCCTGACCATTAGATTCTGAATCCAGTGCATTCATCTTATGTCTAAAATGCATACGCCATTCTGACACCAATAATGTAAAACCAATATAAATCCCGACAGTCGTAAAAGTAATCAGCGCATATTTTGCTTCATACTGGCCTAATAAAATAAAGGCAACCAATATAAATTCGGCAAAAGTAGGGACGATATTAAAAACAAGGTAATTTAATATTTGACTAATACTGCTCGTACCACGTTCAAGGTCACGAACAATATTACCGGTGCGCCTTTCCAGGTGGTAGCGTAACGAAAGTTTATGTAAATGAGACAAAACCTTATTGGAAAGTCGACGCATGGCGCGATATCGTACCCGCGCAAACACCGCATCACGCACTTCGTTAAAGAGTGAACCCGACATCCTGGCCGCACCATAAAGAATAAATAACGTTATTGGAATAACAATGGCACTTTTATCTGCTGTATCTAATATATCGATAATTTCTTTAAATATAAGAGGGATGCCGACAATAGCGACCTTTGACAAAATAAGACTCAATAAAGCGATTAAGACTCGACCTTTGTATTCCCAAATGTAAGGGAATATCCGCTTTAAATTACGAATATCTTGTCTACCGCCTTCCGGGGCGCTGGTATAACGAAATTGGCTCATATTTTCCTTGATATTAAAATCGAAACTAATCTCGATACTAAAGGGGGACGCTATAGCGAGACTAACGAAACTTTAACTATATTTTATATATTATTAAAGATTAAAATAATTGATGCTAAAAAAGGGGACTAAAATGTTACAACCACTTGCCATTATGATGTTCTTTAATCTTAGCTTTTCATTACTAATTAACTTGCTATTGATACCTGTTTTTTTACTCAGATATACATGTACGATTAGAACACAGTCAAGCTCAAAATATTTCAACGCTAAGGGCGCAGAGTTTTAATATCTATACAGGACGATTTCATCGTCCGAAAATAAAATATATTTTTATGCAAACATCAGCTTAAGTAATATTTTTTACTTTGCGTTCTTTGCGCCTTTGCGTTAAAGGACTTTGACATTTAAGTCCCTTCTGGATCAAACCAGCTCAACTTATCATGGAGTTTCACAACTTCACCCACAATAATTAATGTTGGTGCTTTTACATTATTCTTTTTAACAATTTCATGCAACGTTGTTAAGTCACCAATGTGCACCCTCTGATCCTGGGTTGTGCCCTTCTCGACTAAAGCTGCGGGCGTTGTACCCGGCAAACCATGCGCTACAAGCTCTTTACAAAGTTCTTTAACCGTTTGTAGCCCCATGTAAAACACGACGGTTTGATTGGGTTGCGCAACGGCATCCCAATTTAAATCGGTTGTGCCATCTTTTAAATGACCGGTAACAAACATACAAGACTGGACATAGTCACGGTGTGTTAAAGGGATGCCAGCATAAGATGAACACCCTGCTGCTGCAGTGATACCGGGAACAACTTGAAAACTGACATTCTCTTCAGTTAATGTTTCAATTTCTTCACCACCGCGCCCAAAGATAAACGGGTCACCGCCTTTTAATCGTAAAACCTTTTTTCCTGCTTGTGCTAAGCGCACTAACAACGCATTAATACTTTCTTGTGGAAGCGTATGTTTGTTACGTTCTTTACCTGCATAAATCATTTCTGCATCACGACGCACTAAGTCCATGACGCCTTGTGAAACCAAACGATCATACACAACCACATCAGCTTGTTGCATTAAGCGCAATGCTCTAAAGGTTAAGAGATCAGGATCACCAGGGCCTGCACCAACTAGATAAACTTCACCGCGTTCTGCAGGTGCTTCTGCATTTTCAACAGCCGTTTCTAATAACTCGCGTGCAACTTTATCTTTACCTGCAATCAAGGTATCCGCTACAGGGCCTTCTAAAATACCTTCCCAAAAAGTACGAATTTCATCTGTGTTTGAGAATTTTGCTTTTACTTTTTCACGGAAGGACTCAACCAAGGTAGCTAAACGACCATAAGCTGCTGGAATATAGGTTTCTAAACGTGAACGTAAAAGGCGCGCCAATACCGGTGAAGCCCCACCTGTCGAAATAGCAATTTGTACCGGGTTACGGTCAATAATTGAAGGCACAATGAAACTACACAAATCAGGTGCATCAACCACATTAACAGGGATACCCTTCGACTTTGCTAATTCAGAAACATGAATATTTACTTTTTCATTATTTGTTGCTGCTATGATGATTTTACAATCATCAATATCTGCACATTCAAATTCGCGATTAATGTGTGTAATTTCACCTTCATCTTTACGAATCGTGAGATCCTGACATAATTCCGGGGATATAACTGAGACCGCAGCACCAGCCCGTAAAAGCATAAAAACCTTACGAGAAGCGACTTTTCCACCACCAATAACCAGGCAATTTTCGCCTTTGACGTTCATAAAAATAGGTAAAAAATCCACAGTTAATCCTCTGATTTACAAATACTTAAGGCGCCTATAATACCTATCCTTTTACCCTACGTCTTTAGCAAATAAGTGATAATTCCGCACAGTTAACAAGGTCTATTTTGTAATACATTTATATCCTACTATACTACTATGGTATTGCAAAATACTCAAAAACTCCAATAATTCTGAAAAGGAGAATCCTCGTTTATATTTTGTCTTACCCGATATTGATAATGCCAAATCCGTTTTCAATAAACTTCTTCTCGCACGCATAGAAGAACGAAATATACATGTCTTAGCAAGAGATGATATTTCTCTTAACGGATTACCTGAAGCATCCTTGTTAGAAAAAAGTGATCTCATACATGGCCTACAATTAGGTTTTATTGCAGGTGGTTTACTGGTGTGATACTCACAATCTCCGCTTACATGCTGGATATGATAGTTCCCGACCTGGAAACTATTTCGTTGAGTGGAATAATCATCGGCGGTGCTTTTTTAGGTTCATGGACATCTAGTATGCTTGCTATTAATGTACAAAATACTCGATTAAAAGAATTCATGATCGAAGTAAACGCTGGACAATTACTTTATATGGTAGATGTGCCTGTACATAGAATTGATGAGATTACAAAACTTGTACACACAAAACATCCTGAAGCTACTGCGCGTGGTGTCGAGCACACAATACCGGCATTTCCTTAACCCCTCTTACTCAAGAGAAGTGAATGAGCCATCATAAAATAATAAGAGTACTATTGTTTTATGATGGTAAAAACTCAATAGGAAACAACACTGTAACTTCCTCAACACTGTGAGAACCAAAATCAAAACGTTTTATTCTTGCAACCAACCTTGATTCAAGTTTAGGATCATTTAGCTCACTTGATTTAATACGTACTTTTAAAACTTTACCTGAAGGTGCAATAGTTATTTCCAGGATAATTTTCCCTTTTAAACCTGGATGTGCACGACGTGCTCTTCTATAGATAGAATGAAGCTTACTCTTATTTTGATCCATCACAAATATGACATCTTCTTCAGAGCGAACATTATCTCCACGCATTGCCTTATGACTCTTGCCTTTAAGTTTTCCATTTGAAGCCAGAGACTGTCTGAATGCTATTTTATCTGCTTGAGATAAAACAGTATTACTTACGCTTGTTATGTACTTATCTTTACTTACGCCACCACTACCTTTTGATGCATCAGTAGTTAAAACACCCTTATTCACCGTTGCCACTTTCATAGCAGATGAATTTTTTCTAACTCGCTTCCCTACCATTGAGTTAATTGAAGACGTATCCATCAGGTCAGACAATTCATTACTCAAAGCCATCAAACCACTAGATTCAGCTTTCTTACGAGCCTTCTTCTGTATTTTAGTTAATGGTTTATTTGATTTTGGCTTTTTCTTAATTCGCTTTACTGATCTGGTCGGTGGTTTTGGTTTTGGCTTTGGTTTAACCTTGATAACCTTAGGTTTTTCTTTTTGCAGAATAAATTTTGCTACACGTTCAGGAATAGCAGTACGTGCTTTCCTTTCCTCTTTTGGTA
>VAPK010999094.1_pt1 | contig 13619 bp, 12 predicted proteins | sample 3395031 | NCBI WGS metagenome assembly VAPK01 (sample SAMN08290443, study PRJNA428436) | hydrothermal vent metagenome | isolation source: Deep-sea hydrothermal vent chimney 1 | place: Pacific Ocean: Juan De Fuca Ridge | reverse complement strand
CCTGCCATGCGTCCCGTCCATTGCTCGGTCTTTGGGTCTTTCTCACGGCAGAATAAAATGAATTCACTCTCTTTGCGTCCCGGTATTAAAACCGCAACAGCTTTAGGCTCATTAAAACCAGTGAGATAAAGAAAGTCACTACTCTGGCGGAAGGCAAATTCAGCATCACTGTTGCGGTGCATAACCTCTGCAGAAGGAATGATGGCAATTGCATTGTTGCCAATCTGTTCCATCAATTCCTTACGACGTTTTGCAAATTCTTCTTGGGTTATTTTTGTTAACTCTTTCATAAACTCTCTTTTTCATTTTTAATGAACAACTGTCGATTGTTTAATTGGCTGTAACTCTTCATTAATTAAGATCACGCCCATACGCACATATTCGCTGATTTCCAAAAATGCTTCTTCAGAAGCATCTTCATCACCAAGATCAAAATCACCCGATGTACCGATTTCAGTAATATCTGCGATTAGCTCACGCGTATCTTCTGGTAGTTTGCTGGTATCTGTAATACCTGCCATCGTGATACCAACGATAAAGGCACTGCACCACTGTTGCAAAGCATTTACGCGAGGGTACAAGCCCTCGTCTTCATCAGGCAAGAGCAAATCAAAACCAAGATTAGAATCTTGTAAGACCTTTTTGGTTTCGTCAAACAACTCGCCAGAAAGCTCAATAGCTTCGCCTTGTTTGGTCGCATGGGCGCTATCACTGGTATCAATTTCGCCAAAGATCATTTTTACCCAAGAAATTTTATCCGCGCTAATATTTACAACAAGCATTCCACATGCAATCGCCTGAGCTTCGGCGGCATTATAATCGGCCTCTGCTTCTTGCAGTGCGATGTCTAAATCAAAGTTTTCCATGAGCTTAGTTTAACGGCTATTTAATAAAAGCACACTCAACTTTTTTACCCTAATCCTCGAAAGAAATTGCGTGTTTTTCTAGCAAAACGATTTAGCCAAAAAACTTGGTTGCTTTGTTTTCCACCTTGTTGATCAATTTGTTGTTTGAGTTGTTTTACGATTACTTCAGGAGTGGTGAAGGCTTGGGTTTGCCAATTCATGTAAATGGGATAATCAATCAATGTGCCAGCCACCAGCTCATTTAATGTGAGTTTTCGAGTTCTTCGCTTTAGTAGCTGTTTATCGCTTGTAAGCCCCCAATTGGAATAAAATGGAATACCATAACAAACAACTTTTAACTCCCGCATTAATCCTTCAAAACCTACTAAAGAAGTCATCGTATGAACTTCATCAACTACAGCAAGACAGTCGGTAATGCTGGTGTCTAATAATTCAAGATTGATGTGTTTTATTACTACTTGTGGTTCAACTTTGCCATTGCGATTGCCGCTCACCACGTCTGGGTGAGGTTTGTAAATTAAATAAGCGTCGGGTTCACTTTTTCGTACGGTTTTTATTAGAGCGGTGTTTGTATTTATATCAATACAACCTTTTTTGATGGATGCATCACCCTCAACTTGACCAGGAATCAATATAACCTTTTGCTTAGGTTTTACTTTTAAAAGGGCTTTATTAAAGCCACCACCCAAGTTGTATTTACTTAACTCATTTTTTAAAAGGGACTCTTTTAATAATTCTGCACGCTTTAATTCATTATTTGAAAATGTTTTAGTTTGTAAAATTGTTTCAAGATCACTGGATTGGGTTGGGTTGTAATAGATGCCTGTTTTATCTAAAACTAATGATGCTGGGGCGGTTAGGTCTGTGCCTAAACCTGTTGAACGGATGAAGCCATCTTCTATTTGCCATGGGTTAATGCCAAACTCATGAGCCAACTCATCGACTTGATCTTGATTTTTGCTTGCCCAGGTAATGAGCTGGGAGGATGATTTAAAGCCCTTTTTGATGGCTTGTTTGGAGGAAGATACAAAAGTTATAGAATTATTTTTCCCCAAGAATTCTTTGATGTGATTTTTTTTCCATGGAGTGAAGTTTATACAAAATATTTTATTTGGCATTTCCAGCTGATTTTTATACTGTAATTCAAAGTATGAGATTATATCTTCAAGCTCGCAAAGCTTCTGGGTATCAGGGTGTAAATATCGTGTATAGCGGATATAGGCAGCAATAAATAGTACTTCCAAGCTTCGCTTTTTATTTCGCCTTCCCCAAACCAGCAAGGATTTATCTGCTCTATCTTCCGTCAAACCCCAACCTGCGTAAAAGGGAACACCAAAACATATTACGTGTTTATTTAGCATTAGTGCTTCAAAGCCCACTTGAGATGTTGCTACATAGACAATATCCACTTTTTTTAACAAAACAATTGGGTTTACTGCGTCTGAAATGAGATGAATTCTCGAATTAAGATTCGAAATATTAATATTACCTTTCTTTTTACCAGCGATTACATCGGGGTGAGTTTTTACAATAATTTGTGCGTCGGGGTTTTCTTTAAGAGCCGCCTGTAGCATCTCACTAAAGGTATTTTCAGTAACGTAGCCATACTTGAGAGACATGTCTCCTGCAGTTTGATCAATAACTAGTACAATTTTATCAGTGTTAAATATCTTACTATTTAATTGAAGTGAAGCATTATTGTATTTGGATATATTGGTTTGTGTAATACGTTGAATTGCATTTTTTGCTCGCAAAGTGTTTTCTGAAGTTGCGGGTTCTTTTTTATAGGTAGATATTAACTTTTCAAGATCAGAACTTTGCGTGGCATCGTAGTAAATGCCTAAACTGTCGACAACAAGAGAGCAACTTTTTGATCCCAGCACTCCTTGTCCCATCGAATGAATAAAGCCATCCTCAAGCGAGTAATATTCTAAATCATATTTATTAGCGAAAGCTTTGGCTTGTTTTGTATTGTCTTTTTTACCCCAGCCAATTACATAGTTTATATTTTCTTTGTGTTTTGGTTTTAAAACAAAGGTATCTATCTTTAATAATGGTTTAATTTCTGATTTTCGAGAAATACCATTTGAGAACACAGCCGCAGTTATTTTTTTATTTGTCATGGCCGAATTCTTTGGAGAATAAGATTCGTAATAATGCATTTATTCGATAGAAAATACTTTGTTTGAAAAAATCATTTTTTAATAAAAAAGTATAATGTGAGAAGCCTCCATCATCAAAACACAAATATGAATAATAACGAGAAATTAATTTCCTATCTTCTTTTTCTAAGTCATAGTTATCTAAAAGGTACTTGATAGCCTTAGCTCTATCGTCTTGCATAAAAGGCAATGTCGTTGTGGTTTTATCTGAATAATTGTTATTGCTAGTATTAGTGTCGTGGATACGATAATTTATGAGAGGTTTCGTAATTGTACTTCTTGTGCCAAAACATTCGTTTATTACAGATAGCCAGTAATCATGATATTTCAATCCCTTGGGGAAAGGGGTCGCCATGTCAACTAAAGCTTTATTCATTAAAATAGTATTTCCCATAACACCGCAATGCCCTAATATTTTTCCTAATGATTTTTTCTTTGTAAGTGACAATCCTTTTTTTAGAAAAAAAGAAGATTCAACTCTCTGCCCCGTAGTATTTGCTAAAGTTAAATCACTGTGTATTAGGATAGGCTTATCTAAATCAGCCCGCTCTATTTTTTTTAATTCCTCCATCGATATTGTCAACTTATCAGGGTGCCAAATATCATCTTGGTCCGCTAGTGCAATATACTTCCCATCAACTTTTGTTAATGCATGCTCAAAGTTTTCTACAAATCCTAGGTTTTCATCATTTATATGGTAAGTAACATTATTATAAAGTTTAGAGTAACTCTCTATGATTGAGGGTGTCATATCTGTAGAGCAATCATCAAATATGTGTATTTTAACGTTAGTATAAGTTTGAGTTAATATTGAGTCCAACTGCTCTTCAATAAATTTTTCGCCTTGATACGAACACAAAATGACATGTATTACTTCATTACTCAAGGACAATGACCTCTACGGTTTAGGGGTGCTTTTATACGAGCTAATAATAGCTCTTAACTAAGTTTTCTTTAATTCAGTATACGCTTCTTAGTATGATATATAATCAAGCCGTATTATTAACTAATATAGAGAGACCTTTGCACGAGAGATATGACGGATTAAAAATGCTTGAATTCCCCCTGTTTTCCCTAAAAAATCGCTCAATAGCCCTGCTATTAACCTCATTTTTAAGAAAAACAGGAGAAATTACGCTATTTTTTTCTCGCCATACTCTCGTGCAAAGGTCTCATAGAAAATGAAACTGGGTGTAGCATATAATATTTTTAACGGTGATGAGCTTTTAGAAGACTCCTTAAAAAGGCTTCGTCCCCTTTCTGATTATATAGTTTTGACCTATCAACTAGTTTCAAATATTGGAAACCCGCCTAAGATAGATTTAGAGTTAGTGATAGAAAAGCTACCATCATACTTATACGATGATATCGTATTCTTTGAACCAAATATAAAAATACCTCCTCAAAAAAATGAATTAAATAAAAGAAATATTGGTCTTCATCATGCGAAAAAAAATCTATGCACTCATTTTATGAGTATTGATTGTGATGAGTTTTATGATGAGCTTAGTTTTAATTTAGCAAAAAAGTATATTGTTGAAAATAAACTTGATTCAACAGCTTGCGAATTAGTGAATTACTTTCACTCGTCAAAATATCAAATGATTGAGAATAAACAATACGTTCCTTTTATTTTTAAAGTTTCTTGGCTCAAGAAGCACAAATATTCCTGTGGCTTTCCTGTTCCAGTCGATCCTACACGGGCGATGTCTAATAGCAAAAAATTCTATTGTTTTAAGAAAGATGAATTGCTAATGCATCATATGAGCTATGTTCGAGGGAATTATGACTCGATAAAAAGCAAACTTGAAAATAGTCCAAATAAGCAGCGTTTCATTGATCATTTGGATCAATATTTAGATTATTATAACAATTGGGATTCTAGTCAGGAGGCATTGAACCCTCATCAATTTATAAGAAAAAGTAACAGTCATAAATCAAATGTCATCAGTGTTCAAAAACCAATTTCCTTATCTGTAAAATATAAAAAAAGATAAATTTTCTATTATCTAAGGGGCGTATATTTCTTCCATGATTTAATATAAGAAGTAAACTGCTTTAGAAAATTTTGTTTTATTTTTGGTACATAGCACTCAACATAATCTGCAATTATGGCGTCTGATTTATTGAGCTCTAAAGGCTTCATTTCTTCATTGTGATTTAGTTTTTGAATGAAACTATCTAATTGTAAATTAAGTTTATATCGACTTGAAGCTTCTTTTTTTAATTGTGGCAGTTCTTCTAATGCAGAGATATACCCAGTCTTTATTTCTTCATAAATTGCATTTGGCGATTTTAAGCCTCCAGGATACCGACCAGAAAAATTATAATATTCCAACTCGTCTAGATTTGACAATGATATGTAACCACCACCATGGTAGTCATAGTTATAAACAGGAATCATAGATGCAAAACAATATTGTACGGTTTTTCCAATTGTCACTACTAAATCAAATTTCGCTAAGAGTTGAGGGGTGATATTTTCAACTTTATCTTTTTTTCCATAAATAATGACTGATATTCCCTTGTCCATGAACTTTCTCATGGCAGCTCTTACTTCTATTGGCGGGTGATTTGAAACTACCGCTATTTTTTTTATGCCTTTCTTTGAAGTTTTTATTTCTCTATCACTAAAAAATTCATCTGGAACAGAGTTATGCAAAATATTAATACTTGCAGCTCCTGATTGTCTCAATGCAAGCGCTCTAGTTTCCTGACTATTGGCAAAAAAAGTTAATCTTCTATCAATTTTAGAATCTTGAAATAATGGAAAAAATTCTATTTCTACAAATGGAGATAATAGTTGGTGGATAAAATATCTAGAGCGTATTTTCAAATGAGCATGTAAGAAATAAAAAACAGGTCGATGGTGTGACCAGACTAAGAAATAATCATTATACTTTTTTTCTAGATTACTTAAATTAACAACATCAATACCAATGTGTTGAAATTTTTTGGTAATGGGTTTTCCTACTTTAAAAGCAGCAACATCAACGCGAAAGCCTAAATTGATAAAATATTCTGCAAGCTCAAGGCAGTGTATTTGGCTGCCTTGATATTTTTCTAGATGTTGATTTGCTATTAATACCTTTTTAAATTTCAATGATGAATACCTATCCCAATAAGTCAGATATGTGAAGCAATATCCCAGTAGTACAATTATAAAGTAACTTTAGTAACAATTCCCGCTTGTCGGTAAAATCTCACAAACCTATTAATAAAGTTTATAATGATTCTAATAATAAAAATTATAAGCTTAGCGCTGGGTATAATCATGTTAAAAACATTTACATTAGACAATCGAATTGATGAGAAAATTTCTGATACAGAAGGTACGGTTGCATTTTTCATCACGGATGAAAATGGACATTCACGAAAAGTAATTGGTGACACGCATCTTGATGAAGATGGTGTTCCACAGGGTGTTACTGCAGGTAATAAGCGTGAACTACCGCTGGTTGAAGCGTTGTTTAGAATGGATATTGATGAGTCAACCGAGATAGACTTCACGCTTTATAATAAGACATTTAATCGCGAAACAGATAAAACGGACAATCAAGCGGCTTATGATACTGTTTTAGAGATGGAAAAAGAAAAGGGCTTACTTCATAAACTTGGAAAAGTGCTTAAAGTGGGGCAAAAAGAGCACGCTTCTACGCCATAACGTTTATTTAAAAGCACACCCCCCTTATTTTTTGCTGTTTTGTTGCTTTTTAGAACGCCCTAGGCGTTAAACGGTTTCACCCTAATAATTGAGTTATCCGTTTCAAACAACAGAACGGTAAGCTCACTAAAAGTATATCGTTACACCTTCCGAAGGAAGTGTCGATGATGGTTAAAGCAAAGGACACTGCTAGTCGAAAATACAAAAGGGCAAAAAATGACGGGGGTGTGCTATTCAAATACCCATAGTTTAGTCAGATTGGCTTCTTAATTCATAGAATTCAGACACAAACGCATCAAAACGGTTGTTTTCAATCGATTCTCTGATGCCTTGCATCAATTCTTGGTAATAATACAAATTGTGAATGGTATTTAAGTGCGCACCTAGCATTTCTTTACATTTATCTAAGTGGCGTAAATACGATCGTGAATAATTCTGACAGGTGTAGCAACCACACTGATCGTCAATAGGTTGGGTATCGAACTGATGTTTGCTGTTTCTGATATTTAACTTACCAAAACGCGTGAAGATAAAACCATTACGAGCATTACGTGTGGGAATAACACAATCAAACATATCTATCCCACGTTTTACCGACTCCACAATATCCTCAGGCTTACCGACCCCCATTAAATATCTGGGTTTATCAACAGGTAATAATGGTGTAGTAGCTTCTAGCACATGGTCGCGCTCATCTTTGGGTTCACCGACAGATAATCCACCAATCGCATAACCATCAAAGTCAATATCAATCAGATTATTGGCAGAATGCTTACGTAACTCTTCATGCATACCGCCTTGCACTATGCCAAATAGCGCTGCGTTATTTCCCTCATGCGCCTGTTTACTGCGTTTTGCCCAGCGTAGCGATAGCTCCATTGACTCGCGTGCCTCGGTGAGGCTGGCGGGGTAGGGCGTACACTCATCAAAAATCATCACAATGTCAGAGCCTAACTCGCGTTGCACTTGCATCGACGACTCAGGTGTCATTAAAAACTTTTCACCATTTATAGGTGAATTAAAATGTACCCCTTCTTCTGTAATCTTACGCATTTTAGCCAGAGAAAAAACTTGAAACCCGCCCGAATCCGTCAAGATGGGTTTATCCCAGTGCATGAAGTCGTGCAAGTCACCGTGTGCTTGAATAACCTTTGTGCCTGGCCGGAGCATAAGATGAAAGGTGTTGCCTAAGATGATTTCCGCGCCCAGACCTTCAAGTTCTTCTGGTTTCATGGATTTTACCGTTCCATACGTTCCGACGGGCATAAAAGCAGGTGTTTCTATTGTGCCTCGAGGAAATGTTAGTTGTCCACGTCGAGCGCAATAGTTGTCAGGGTGGGAGGCAGAAGAGTCGGTGTTAATAAGTGTGAATTGCATTCGGGACATTGAAGTGTCTTCAGTATTTATAAAAATGAATGAGTATAGTATTAGGAGTTCAAACGATTAACAAACAATAATTATTGGCTTTAGTATAAGAGTATTACTATATAGTAAAGTAATAACATAATATAAATCAATAGCTTGAACAGTATTTCAGTTTGACATGAGTCCGTGCTTTCTGCGATGATGAAAGGAACCATAAAAAAATGGGTCAAGAACTGAATAAACTAGGAGAGAAAGGATGCAACAACTTTTTAAGAAGACGTTTTTAGTAGTGTCACTATCAATGGCAATCGCACCTGCTGCGTATGCAACTAACGGCATGGCACCAACAGGTATTGGTCAAATACATAAGGCTATGGGCGGCGCTGCAGCAGCTAATCCACAAAATACGCTGTCCATGGGAACAAATCCAGCAACAGCCTCTTTTATTGATGATGGCTATGATGTTGGTGCGGAAATTTTTGTGCCTGATAGAGAGGTAAGGTTTGAAGGATTGGAGCAACTAGGGTTACCTATTGGCGCAAATGGCACATATGATGGAAATCATAAAAAAGCTTTTTTAGTGCCTGAGGGTGGATATAAGAAGACACTTGCAAATGGTCTATCATTAGGCGTTGCTGTTTATGGTAATGGCGGAATGAATTCAGACTACAAACCTTCTTTTCCACTCGCTCCAGGTGCTGGGCCTGGTAATATACCAGCAGAATCGGGTATAAATTTTGCGCAGGTATTTATATCTCCAACCATTTCTAAAAAAATTAATGATAACCACAGCGTGGGATTGTCTGTAAACCTTGTTGCTCAACAGTTTGAGTCAAAAGGGTTGATTGGCCCAGGTAGATCTGGAAAAGATACTGCTACAGGTATAGGTGCAACTATCGGTTATTTAGGCAAAATCTCACCTACAGCGATGCTTGGTATTTCTCATCGTTTTAGAACAAGTATGGGTGGTTTTGATAAAAATGCCCCATTGTTTAATGGTGCAACGGGTGCTACTTTCGACCCAGCAACTGGAGCACTATTAACTCCTGGCACTGTAACTAATGGGCAATTGGATGTTCCTGGTGCAACAACTATTGGTTTATCTTTTGATGTTACTCCGAAAACTAGAATAGCAGTTGATGTACAACGTATCTACTATAGTAATGTTAAGGCCATTCATGATGGTTTTAAGTGGGATAATCAAGATGTGATTAAGTTTGGTGTAAAGCATCAGCTAAATAATAAGATTGCATTGATGGGTGGCTTAAATTACGGTGAATCCGTTGTTGCCCCGCTTAGTGCAGGGTTCAATATAATTGCTCCTGCGGTGGTAGAATCCCATATTTCTTTGGGTGCTGAAATTGCTTTAAAGAAGAACTCTAGTTTGTCCATTGTGTATGTGCATGCTCTTGATAATAAGGTAAAAGGTCCACTTGCGCCTCCACCTGCTACTGCGTCTGCAGAATTGGTGATGCATCAACACTCACTTGGTATTGGCTACAGCAAAACGTTTTAAAAGTTGATTTTTAGAAGCGAGCCAAGGCTCGCTTTTTTTCGATAAAATTTAAGGAGAAATAAAATGTTTAAAAAGACAGGAATCGTTTTAGTATTAAGCCTATTGTCAACATCGTTGATGGCAGGTGAATACATGGATGCAGCATGGGCGAAACAAGCTTGTGATGCTTGGAATAAAAATTCTGTACTAACCACGGAGTTAGGGAAAAATGAAGATGGTTATTCGTGGGTAAAGAACAATGCGGGTAGAGGCTATAAACTTGTTCAAATGTACCGCAGTAGTTGTGGTGTGAAAACTAAAGTTCAGCTGACCATTGCCGATAAGGGTGGAAAAGCCATGTGTATTTATGGTGGTAAGCCTGATGGAAAGAAGATGAATTTGGGTGTTGATTATCTTATGCATGCAACCGATAAAAACTGGAACTGTATGGGTAGAGGCTCATGGGGTTGTGGTGCAATGGGTGCAATGATGTCTGGTAAACTTAAATTCAGTGGTCCTAAAATGGAAGCCATGAAAGTAATGGCACCGTTTGAAGGTTTCTTGAAATTGGCAGGTAAAGTGCCTGGTAATCAAGGGGCTTGTCCTAAGTAGCTAACACTTAGGTTATTTTAGTTTATTGAAAGCCTAGCCTTGTGCTGGGCTTTTTTGTGTCTTATCCCAGATTTAAAAATGCGTCATTCCCGAATGTTTTTACCGGGAATCTTTTTGGGCTGGGCAGGTACTCAAACAGATCCCCGATAAAAGCACTCGGGGATGACGCTGTTGGGTTATATTGGAGCTGACGGTATTTTTTTGTTTTCTTCCGCGTATATTATGCTTTTGTTCCGCGCCCTTCGACTCCGTTCAGGGAGCTGGTACATCACTTCGTTTATTAGAATTGATGTTTTTCACAAGCCGTAAGCGTATTTTTCATCAACATCGCAACCGTCATAGGTCCTACGCCACCAGGTACAGGTGTTATCCAGCCAGCGCGTTCTGCCGCTTTTTCAAACTCCACATCACCTGCTAACTTTCCGTTGTCTAGCCTATTCACGCCTACATCGATAACGGTTGCGCCTTCTTTGATCCACTCACCTTTTACTAATCCCGTTTTCCCTACAGCAACCACAACAATATCTGCTTGCGCGACTAACTCTGGTGTGTTTTTTGTAAAGCGATGGCAGATGGTTACGGTTGATCCTGCAAGTAATAATTCAAGCATCATCGGGCGACCTACAATGTTAGATGCTCCGACAATAACAGCATGACTGCCATAAAACTTTTCACCAATGGACTCTAACAAGCGAATTATGCCGAAAGGCGTGCAAGGTCGTAAGCCAGGGATGCGTAATGCTAAGCGCCCTACGTTGACAGGGTGAAAACCATCCACATCTTTATCGGGGTGTATTTGCTCGATAACCAATGAAGTATCAAGGTGATCGGGTAGCGGAAGTTGGACTAGAATGCCATCAATCACAGGATCGCTGTTTAACTCATCAATCAATGAGATTAGTTCGTGCTGGGTGGTTTCGCTGGGCAAGTCATACGAGCGTGAAAGTATGCCAATTTCTTTGCAGGCTTTGCGTTTATGCCCAACGTAAACCTGTGAGGCTGGGTCGCCACCAATGAGTATTACCGCTAAACCTGGAGGGCGTTTTCCGATAGAAACACGTTTCTCGACGGCTACTTTTATTTCTTGTCGAACTTCGGCAGAAACCTTTTTTCCGTCGATGATTTTTGCAGGCATATTAAATCCAAATGTAGGTTTACGGGTGGTAGTATGTACCACTAACGTAAAGGTTTAAATAAATATTCCAATCCGTTAACTTTTATCGTGTGGACAATACCTAATAATTTTCCGAGTTCACCCTCAGGAAACCCCTCACCAGCAAACCAAATAACATAAGGCTCTGGAAGGTCAATTAGTAACGAGCCTTTAAATTTACCAAAGGGCATTTTGTATTGTGCTAGCTTTAGTAAAACTTCTGGATCAGAGGAAAGTGTGGCTGTTATATCGTAATTCACGAATGTATTAAAATTGGGATAAAAATGTATCAGCTTGTTTTTGTAGTTTTCCACGTTCCAATAAAAGCTTCCAACGATTTCCACCAGCTTGGCGCCAAAGCAAGGCTGCACGAATACCTGATAATAATAAAGCTCGAATTTTAGCCGCGTTTTTAGGGTTTGCAAGGTGGGTTTGATCACCTTTTATCATAATTTTAGGACCAATATTACTGATAGTATTGGCATAAATGTCGGCCAGAGAGGCTGTGATATTTTCGTGATCATTATTAAAAAACTCTAGCTTCTTTTGTGTGTCTTGAATGCCTTTGATAACGTCTTCAAACACTACTGGGTTATTATGTAGCTTTTTTTCTAAATGTAATAAACCGAGCGCATAGCGTGTTGCTCCCAAATCTTTTGGTCTGCCTTCAGGGGTAAGTTGACCCGTGCCAAGCTGATAAAGCATAGATGTGAAGCCTATTTTTAGGTCGATTAATGTGCCGTAGAGATCAATTGCATCATCGGCATTTTCACTTAAAATGCTGTTGATACAAGTATTGTAAAGAGCTTCATCAACTTTACCAGTATTGGCAACTTGATTAACGCCATCGATACATTGAAAAATTGCAGCTAAGGCGATAGCTCGGTTTTGAGTATTTGATTCCACGATTTATAGATCTCTAAAAATACGGTTTTATAAATTAATGAAGAGGATACATTATTAGAGATCTTTGCACGAGAGTATGGTGAGATAAAAAATAGCGTAATTTCTCCTGTTTCTTCTAAAAATGAGGTTAATAGCAGGCTATTGAGCGAATTTTTAGAAGAAACAGGTGGAATTCAAGCGTTTTTTATCCGCCATATCTCTCGTGAAAAGGTCTCTATTAGCAGTTCGATTGCATTTCATCAATAATACCACCACCAAGGCAGTATTCATTATCATAGAAAACGATGGATTGACCGGGTGTGATGGCGCGTTGTGGCTGATCAAAACACACGGTGCAATTATCTCCAGTAATTAGTACGTGACAGGGCTGCTCTTCTTGGCGGTAACGAATTTTTGCTCTACAACTAAAATCATTAGCAGGTGCTTTACCTGATACCCAATGCAGTTGTGAAGCTTTTAACAGTTTCTTTAATAGCATAGGATGATTATGTCCCTGTGCGACAATTAACTGATTGTTTTCTAAATCTTTGTCGACAACAAACCAAGGTTCTTCACTGGCAGTTTTTAGTCCACCAATCCCTAAACCTTGGCGCTGACCATAGGTGTAATACATCAAGCCTTGATGATGACCAATTGTATCGCCTTCGGGGGTGATAATTTCACCAGGTTGTGCGGGTAAAAAGCGTTGTAAAAACTCGGTGAATTTTCGCTCACCGATAAAACAAATTCCTGTACTGTCTTTTTTATCTGCCGTATCAAACCCCGCTTTTTGTGCAAGTTCGCGTACTTTTGATTTTTCTAATTCACCAATAGGAAATAAACTTTTGATGAGTTGATGTTGTTGTAATGTGTATAAAAAATAGGTTTGATCTTTATTATTGTCCAACCCTTTTAACATCTTTAATGTTGAGTCTTTTGAATGCGAGCTTGGGCGTTCAATTCGTGCGTAATGTCCCGTGGCGATGTAATCAGCGCCTAGTTCTAGTGCGTATTCCAAAAAGGCTTTGAATTTAATTTCTTTATTGCACATGATGTCGGGGTTGGGCGTGCGCCCCGAGCGGTATTCTTCTAAGAAATACTCAAATACCCTGTCCCAATATTCCCCTGAGAAATTAACTGTGTGGAGTTTGATGCCAAGTGCATCGCTTACCGATTGGGCATCGGCTAAGTCTTCGGTGGCGGTGCAATATTCTTCGGTGTCATCTTCCTCCCAGTTTTTCATAAACAAGCCTTCAACTTGATACCCTTGTTCAAGCAGAAGCAGGGCAGCGACGGATGAATCTACCCCACCCGACATACCTATGATGACTTTTTTATTTTTCATGTGGCTATGATAACGATTTTTTCTGGAAAGCTCTTTAGATAAATACAAAAGGGCAAAAAAGACGGGGGGTGT
>VAPK010816342.1_pt1 | contig 13625 bp, 11 predicted proteins | sample 3395031 | NCBI WGS metagenome assembly VAPK01 (sample SAMN08290443, study PRJNA428436) | hydrothermal vent metagenome | isolation source: Deep-sea hydrothermal vent chimney 1 | place: Pacific Ocean: Juan De Fuca Ridge | reverse complement strand
ATTCGCAAAGCCATCAAAAAACGTAAATTATTTCCAACGGACGATGCGGCAAAGAAAGTGGTGTATCTGGCCATACAGGAAGCGTCTAAAAAATGGACCATGCCTATCAGAAACTGGAAAGCCGCTCTGAATCGTTTTATGATTGAATTTGAAGACCGCTTAACGGATTATATTTAACCCTGACAGTTACACAGAATTATTTACAGGCTCTAATTAAAGCAATGTTTTATCAATTAAGCCCATCTCTCCAGTCCTTTCCCGTTGTGAGAGGGAGTTAACGCGCTAGCAATGACTCTCAATATTTAAATCTCAAGTATTCATTGGTTAATATGTTACTAGATATAAGAAACATAATTCTCGTCACATTTTCTGCGGCTGTTATATTAGTGCCATATGTAGATGTTGTAGCTGGACTCTCGGTGTACAATATCATGCTAATATTCTTTATGTTTATTTACTTATTAAATAACCTTGCGCGGGGAGATATCACCTTCGATAAGAATACATTCACGATTTTATTGTTGCTGAGCTTTGCATATTTCTTGGTCTGCATTAATCCGAATATACAGCGAGAAATTTTATCGTATAGGAATATTAAAGCATTCCTATTTCCTATGGTTATTCTTCTTTCTGCTTCATTTATATTGCGCAGGGTCGAAGATTATAAGCTTTTTCTGTTTGGGATTCTTATAAGCTTATCGTTCTCATCTCTAATTGCAATAATGCAATTTATCAACATCGATGATGCATGGAATTTACGACTATTTATTGATATACCGAACGATAAAGTAGTATATAGCCAAATTAACGAGAGAATTAAACCTTCTGGTTTAGCATACTTTAGCGTTCAATTAAGTTACCAGCTTATTACTTTTTTTCCATTTTTATTTTACTTATATAGAATCGAAAAAAAAACTATAAATAAAAAAATTATCTTTGCAATTGGCGCGTTGATTGCTTCGGGTGCGATTGCAATAAATTCTGTGACAGCAATGTTGTTAATAATACTATCTGTGATGGTTATTTATAAATGGCCATCAATACGAGGAGTGGCAAGATTAATAATAGTTTTTAAATATCTTATTCCAATTGTTATAATACTAACTGCATTTGGTTTTATGGACAGAGTATGGAATTTAGATTCGTCAGCACTTAGTAGACTCCCCATGTTTATTTCAGGAATAACCATTTTAGCTGAGAACCCATATGGAGCTAGTTATAGTGAAATTACTGCCGTAAAAGAGCGCTTGGCCACACAAGAATGGTTTACATCTATGACGGGTTCATCACAAGTGTTGGTGACCGGATTGCATAATAGTTTTCTAATGGTTGCAGTTCAAAATGGAATATACATGCTTATCATTTACTTATTTATATATGGATATACTATAAAAATGGTATTAAGACAATCGATGAATCGAAATATCAGTGTTGATTCGAGAGTGTTTTATAGAGTTTCACTTGCATCTTTATGTGCATATATATTTCAATCTTCATTTCATAATGCAGGTCTTCCGACCGGAGATGTTTTTGGGTGGTTATTACTCGGAATAATCTATGCCTATAAAGGTGCAGTACAAAGGTCAGAAATATCATGATGTATTGTAGAATATAGCGAAAAATTTGCATATTGCCATGTAAAAATTAAAAATAGTATTTTTTGGCTATCTCTATAATTACAATTACCACGGGTAGCCTGGAAAAACTATAATATACGAGATAAATTACTTATATTCTCATAATAATCGCATTCTTTTCTTCGATGGTACAACGCTATGCGATCCCTAACAAAACTGAGGATCTCGTATCTTTTCAGTTCTTTGATGAAATAAATGATTGAATAGTGTATTTTGAAAACCATATATATTTGTGGTAATACTTTGATGGAAAAAATACCATATATCCTCTCTATGATCTGAGATACAATTTTCCCATTACAAAACGATCAAATGGTAAATAATCTTTCATGGCATATAACTGCACGGTAAAGTGCCTGCATAGTTGCATATAATAAATCATGTTAGCTTTTCCGAGCATACTTTCGCTCATGGCTATTGCTTTTAACGAAACATCCACATGTAAATGACATGTCTTATAGTGGATGATTGCCAGCGACATAGAATGAATGCGCCTGTTTCGGATTAACCGATGAATAATAACTAAAAATTGAAGGTATCCTTTGTCGCCTATCCTTTATAAGCAGTGCGGAAAATAGAATTAGGCTAAATCGGCAAAGACAAATTCAGAAATAGTAAGAAATAATGATTAAGTATTCAATAGTTATCGCAACCTATAATAGATATATATCATTGCAGGAACTTATTAATAGGTTAACAAAACAGGAAAATAATGAAGAGTTGGAAATAGTGATCGTAGATCAGACTGAAAACTATATGGAGTTTAGTGATTCCTTAAGCAGGCAAAATATTACATATATCCATTCGGAAGTAAAAGGGTTATCTAAATCCAGAAACTTAGGAATACAAAGAGCTAAGGGGAAGTACATATTAATAATGGATGATGACATTATGGTGGAAACCGACTATATCCGAAAGCTAGATGAAATCGTAGAGAAGAATGAATGTGATGTCATCTGTGGGAAAATACTTACTATGGAAAATAACAGGCCATACTCTAGATATATGAGTAATAAAAAAACTAGAATAAATTCAATTAACTATAATAAATGTTTGAGTACAACGTTATGTTTTAATAGGAAAGATCTATTGAGAATAGGGATGTTTGACAATAATTTTGGCGTGGCTGCAAAATATGGAGGGAGTGAAGAAACAGATCTAATATTACGAATGCTATGGGGAAACAAAAAAATTGTCTACTATCCGGAGCTGGTTGTTTATCATCCAAAATATGATCATGCTCTATGCGGTTACAATGATGTTTTTAAAAAATCATTTACTTACGGAGTAGGACGAGGAGCGATGTATAGAAAGCATATGGAAGAAAGAATCATATGGGCCAGTAAAGAGTTTATTTTATCATTGCTTAAGTCAACTGTTGGCTTTATTGGCGCAACGTTAGTTTTGGATTTCAAGGGAGCAACGCGATTTTCGGCAACTTTATGTGGTCGTGTTGTAGGTTTCATGATCTATTCGAATACGCATAACATCCAGAGTGCCCATGAAAAATAGGTGTTAATCAATTAGATTAAAACCAGAGTTGAATGTGAATAAAGTCAAAAATATAGAAAAACAAATAGATTAAAAATAATGAAGTCTAACAATAATCCGCATATAGAATATAAGTTAGCAATTTCTGTTGTAATGGCATGTAAAAATGAGGAAAAATATTTAGGTCAAGCAATGGATAGCATAATTTCGCAAACATTTAAAAACTATGAATTTATTATCATAAATGATGGTTCAACAGATAGAACAGAAAGCATAATACGAGAGTACATGAATATTGATTCGAGAATAAAGTTATTAATAAACAATGAGTCTAAAGGATTAACAAGGTGTCTTATAGATGCTATAAGTAATGCTAAAGGGGAATACATAGCAAGGCAGGATGCTGATGATATATCACTACCAGATAGGCTGGAAAAGCAAGTAATTTTCCTGAATGGTAACTTGGATTGTTCAGTGCTAGGGGCATGCATAGAGACAATTGACGAGAATGGTTCCCCTGTCGATGTAAAGGTACCAATAACGGGTAAAAGGAATGTAGATAAACACTTGAGGTATGGGAATATATTGGCTCATGGATCAGTTATGTTCCGGAAAGAAGAATATGAGAAGGTAGGCGGCTATAATTCAAAATTTATTGTGGCACAAGACTATGATTTATGGCTTAGAATGTCGAAGAATGCACGAATCGATAACCTGCCTAATGTGTTATATCGTTGGCGAATAAATAAAGAGTCAATAAGTGCGAAAAGGAAAGATAGGCAAGTTGCAAATGTGTTGTTAGCAATAATTAATAATTATAGCGATAACAAGAACGTAAATATCGAAAAAACAAACAGATTATCTGACAGTGAGGCATTAGAATATATTGTAAATTATTCGCGCAAATTAAACTCTATGATTATGAATGAGACTCTTGGTATATCTATGTTGAGAATGGGGTATACGAAGCAAGCAAGAAAATTATTGTTGAGAACTGGAGGGGTAAAATATAAAATTTTGTCAGCATTATTGTTTAATGATAAGTTGTTTGGGTTTTTTAAATACATATATATAAGAGTTAATAATATAACCACATGACTGGGATGATGTCTATTAGATATTTCTGGAAGTGGATATGTTGCTAATACAGATGTATAAAGGGGCATGATAGGTGAGAGTTCTACATATCTATAAAGCGTATTTGCCAGAATCTTTTGGAGGTACCGAGAGAACCATTTTCCAAATATGCCAAGGCACAAAAAAGCATGGTGTTGTTAGTAGTATAGCAACGATTTCAAAAAAGGAAACAATCACGTTAAATGATAAGGAAGCCAAAGTTTACAAATATAAGGAGAGTCTGACGATATCCTCAAACCCTGTTAGTATGGAGCTGTTTGGGGATTTTAAAAAGTTAATTAAAGGTGTGGATATATTACACTACCATTTTCCGTGGCCCTTTGCAGATGCCCTGCACTTGTTGAGAGGTTGTGGTAAACCCTCAATTGTTACTTATCATAGTGACATTGTTAAACAGAAATTTTATAAAAAAATTTACGCACCCGTGATGAAAAGGTTCTTGTCATCTGTTGATTTATTGGCGGTGACTTCGCCAGACTATTTAAGAACTAGCGAAGATTTACGGCCATACAGAAATAAATGTAGGGTTATACCGATTGGGCTTGATGATAAAGGATATCATACTGCTACACCAGATAAGGTTAACTATTGGAATAATAGGTTAGGGGAGGCATTTATACTTTTCGTTGGTGTTCTTAGATACTATAAAGGACTTGAATATCTAATGGAAGCAGCAAAAAAAATCAATGGGAAGATTGTTATTCTTGGCGAAGGCCCTTTGGAGGGAGAGTTAAGGCGGAAAATAAAAGAACTAAGAATATCAAATGTAATTCTATTAGGATATGTTGATGATGAAGATAAGGCGGCAATTATTAAGTTGTGTACCGCGCTGATTATGCCATCGCATCTGCGTTCAGAAGCATTTGGCGTATCATTGTTAGAGGCGGCAATGTTGAGCAAGCCACTTGTTAGTTGTGAAATAGGTACGGGCACAACATATATTAATATTAATAACGAAACTGGATTTACTTTGCCACCCAAAAATCCAGAAGCTATACAAGATGCATGTAATAAACTATTGCAAGATAATCAATTGTCCAGAAGGCTTGGAGATGGTGCAAAAAAAAGGTTTAATAAGTTGTTTAGGTCAGAAATAATGTGTAAGAGCTATGTGGATAGTTATAGAGAAATACTACATAAACATCAACAATTTAAATATGATTAATAGGCAATAAACAGAGTCGAAGGTGGTATGACAAAAAAAGCAATCATCACAGGTATTACAGGTCAAGATGGGGCATACCTGGCAGAATTTTTAATAGAAAAAGGTTATGAAGTGCACGGCATCAGAAGAAGGTCTTCATTATTTAATACAGAAAGAATAGACCATCTTTATACAGATCCTCATGATAAAAATGCGAAACTCATACTTCATTATGGTGATCTAACAGAATCGGGTAGTATTACGAGAATAATACAAGAAATACAGCCTGATGAGATATATAATTTGGCGGCACAAAGTCATGTTGCTGTCTCATTTGAACAGCCAGAGTATACTTCAAACGTTAATGCTCTCGGGACGTTGCGAATCTTAGAAGCTATACGCATTTTATCATTAGAAAATAAAACCAAATTTTACCAAGCCTCAACATCAGAATTATTTGGTAAAATACAGGAAAACCCACAAACTGAAACAACACCCTTTTATCCAAGATCACCTTACGCTGTAGCTAAACTGTATGCATATTGGATAACTATAAACTATAGAGAGGCTTACAATATTTACGCATGTAACGGTATATTGTTTAATCATGAGTCCCCATTAAGAGGGGAAACATTTGTAACCAGAAAAATTACCAGAGCATTATCAAGGATAAGTATTGGGACTCAAAAAATGCTGTATCTAGGAAATATTGATTCTAAAAGAGACTGGGGACATGCTAGGGACTATGTGGAAATGCAATGGTTGATGTTGCAGCAAGATATGGCAAAAGATTATGTAATCTCTACAGGAATACAGCATACTGTTAGAGAGTTTGTAAATTTTGCATTAAAAGAGTTAGAGCTTAAAGTAACCTGGAAGGGGAAAGGTGTGGACGAAAAAGCGTATCTTCCGACTGGGCAATGTATAATTTCAATTGATAATAGATATTATAGACCATCAGAAGTTGATGACCTCCTTGGAGACGCTGGAAAAGCGCGAGAAGAGCTAGGTTGGAAATGTAATATTTCGTTTGAAGATTTAGTTAAGGAAATGGTACAAAGCGATCTAGAAATAGCAGTACAGGAAAAGTCTATAGGTAAAAACATAGAGCAATAATTAACTAGAAGTGTCATATTTATAAATGAAAATAGCATTAATATTTGGTGTTACAGGACAAGATGGAACATATTTATCAGAACTATTATCTAGAAAAGGCTATAAGATATATGGTGTATCAAGAGGCATAAAGGGTATTAAAAATACCATAGCAGAAAATGATGGGTTAAATGCTAAAATAAATTTAATTTTTTCGGATATAAGTAATATTGAGGAAGTGTCGGCAATAATTAAAATATTACAACCAGATGAAATATATAATTTGTCTGGTCAGAGTTCAGTGGGGCTTTCTTATGAAGAACCAGCGGAGACATTCACGAGTATCTGTTATGTGACGTTAAATATCCTGGATGCCGTGCGCTTATATAGTAGTAAAACAAAAATATATTGCGCAGGTTCCAGTGAGTGTTTTGGTGATACTGGAAATATAAAAGCATCTGAGAACACTAAATTTAATCCCATAAGCCCTTATGGGGTTTCAAAAGCTTCAGCATATTGGCTAGTCAAAAATTATAGAGATGTATATGGTTTATTTGCATGCACGGGGATATTGTTTAATCATGAATCACCCTTAAGGCCTGATAATTTTGTGACAAAAAAAATTGTAAAAGAGGCATGTAAAATATCAAAAGGCAGCAAAAGCAAATTATATTTAGGTAATATTGAAATTATCAGAGACTGGGGCTGGTCAGAAGAGTACGTTGAAAGTATGTGGCTGCAATTACAGCAAAATATTCCTGATGATTACATTATAGCTACTGGAGTATGTCATTCTTTAAAAGAATTTGTTGTTGAAGTGTTTAAGCAGCTAGAGCTAGACTGGGAACGGCATGTCAGAATAGATAAAACATTTATTAGGCAGGGCGAACCGAAAAAGATTTGCGGGTGTCCAGATAAGGCACGTATCAAATTAGGATGGAAGACAAAAAGCGATATGAGAACAATTATAAAAAAACTTATAGCCAATGAACTGACATAGTATGCCATGCATGTTGGCATATAAGTAGGGTTATTAAAGCAAGTAAACTATTATTAAGAGTGTATTTTTCATTGTGCGTAATAAAATTCTGTAGTTAAGAAAGCTGAAGGTGAATTCAATAAATGATAAATTACCTAAAGCGAAGAATAAATATATGAGTGATATTAGCTCTAAATTATTTTTTCTGCATATTGGGTTGCATAAAACTGGAACTACATTTTTGCAAAAAAATATTTTCCCAAATTTTGATACCACTGACTTATGCTATAACCCTCCAAATATCATAAATGCGATTAGAGACTTGTATCGTCATAATTATTGTGATGAACTTCGACGTGAAACTATAAGAATTATATATAGGGAGCTAGATATAATATGCCAGAAGAAGATATTTCTTTCGCATGAGATATATTCTGGAACTCCATGGAGAAATTATGATGATTTGGAAAAAATGAGTTCTTTTTTAAAAGAGGTATTTCCTACAGCGAAAATAATATTAGTCTTTAGAGATCATGGGGATTGGCTTGAGTCATTATATAAAGAGGCTATAAAAGATGGGTGTTTGTTGTCTATTGATACATTCTTGAATTACACAAGTGGTAAGTTCGGTGAGAGGCGAAATATTGATAAACGGAATGTGAATGCTCTGGATTTTAATTACAGAAGAATAATCGATAGCTACATAAAAAAATATGGAAGGTGCAATGTTTTTTCGATGGAATTTATAGAGCTAAAAAATAATACTGAATTATTCATATCAAAAATAGAAAGGTTATTAGAGACAAAAATACTGAAATATGAGAGTGGTAAGGAGAATAAAGGATATACGGCATTTTCTATTAATTTGATAGTGTTTTTATCTAAGTTGCTAATTATAAATAGATTGTTCATCTTAACCAAGATTGAACCTTTTGTGTTTATGGAGCAACTGTTAGGTAAGTTCGACAAAAAGGGGATAAGGTTGAAATTAGCGATAAGGGATTCTTCTTTTCTCGTGAAAAATGTAATTATCTTGCATCGAGTCTTTTTAAGATTTGGGCTGGATAAGGATGGGACGAGAAAAAGAAGACTAAGGAGGCAGAAAAAATTTATTAAATTTATAGAACATTATATAGATTGGAATTGGGATTTGGTTGGTGCGGAGAAAAGATATGTTATAAAAAAACACTATCGAAATGATTTGTTATCATAGTTTAAATTCTCCGATAGGGGACATAGAATCTACAGCCTTTAGACAGGGGTAGACGAAAAAATAAAAGAGGCAAATGCGATCCGGATATACATCAAACCCGGAAAGGTAACCAATGATATTTTGGTAGAAGGGATATATTGGTGTTGATGGGCAGACCAAACTGATCTGTTCGGTGGCCGCGACGGTGGCGAATGTTCATGACAGTCAATTGCTTGGCGACTTACTGCCTGGTGAAGAAACCTGCGTATGGGGTGATTATGCCTATGTGGGGCAAGGTGAAGTGATAGCCGGTGGAAAATTTACATATTTTAGATTTAATTGTATATATAAATAATAAGTGAAAGTAGACATAAAAATACCAATCAATTAGATTGTTATATGATGATATGTTTAGATCATAATGACGAATGTAAGGCTTATATTCTGAGCGGCGGGAATAAAATACATGAAGAAATATTTGCTTTATAGATGGGAGTGTATTTAGGCATTAAATGCACAGAAGATATGATCTGTTAATAGAAATAATTATATTTTGAGAGGTTGGTTATGTTAATAATTGCAGAAATTGGGTTAAACCATAATGGTGATATGGACATTGCAAAATGTTTAATTGAAGAGGCGCATAGTGCGGGAGCTGATATAGCAAAATTCCAGTTCTTCGATATTAGCGAATACTATGGACCTGAATTCGAATGGTATAACGAGTGTATGAAGGCAAGATTAACTTATGAACAATCGGTAGAATTAAAAGAACATTGCGAAAAAATAGGAATAGAATTTATGGCATCTGTTTTCAACCTTGAAGGAGTAGAATGGGCAAAGAAGCTGGATATGAAAAGGTATAAAATAGCAAGTAGATGTATAATGCAACAAGATCTTCTGGATGAGGTGGGGAAAATTGGTAAAACTATGATGGTTTCATTGGGGAAGTGGGATAAAAATGAATTACCAACTCATATTAAATCACAAGGAAATATTGAATACCTTTATTGTGTGGCAAAATATCCAACAATGCCAGGTGATATAAATTTTAGTAAAATTGATTTTACAACAAAATATGCAGGTTTCAGCGATCATACTATTGGCATGGATGCTTCACTAATTGCGGTGGCACGAGGAGCGCGCATCATAGAAAAACATTTTACGCTTAGTAAAAAAATGCATGGGCCCGATCATTCAGGAAGTATGGAGCCAGATGATCTAAGAAGATTAGTGAAAACTGCTCGAAAATATGAAAATTTTTTACTGGCTAATTAAAATAAGTACGTTAAAAGTTAAACACACATAGCATTCCTGTTCATATAAAATAATGGGGTGATTACTCATCAACTTAGTTATTGACTATTTAACGGTTGGCGTAAATATAATATTTATATGGAATATATAGTTTGAATATCATAAATTATGATGCATGATAAGCCAAGAATTTTGCTAATAATTGGATCTAATCCAGCAACGATTGCATTTGCAAATTCCTTCATTGAGAATCATGAAATAGTTGGTTTAATACAACAGGCTGGTGGACCGGAAGGGGATAACTACTCAGAAATAAAGTCTATACATGATAAACCGGAATACTCTTTCGAGAAAGAAGTAGAGGAGAGTGTGCTTGGTTACGTTTATGATTGTATATATTTACGTGATCATAATAAAGTACCACAAATTAAAATAGATAAAGGCAGTATAAATAAACCAGCATCCATAAACTGGATAAATAAGTTAAAACCAGATCTTATCATATCGCACGGCCCTGAAAGATTAAGCCAAGAGCTAATTAATATCGCAAAATATGGTGGTATTAATGTTCACTGGGGTTTGTCTCCGACATATAGAGGAACACATACGATTCGATGGCCTTTATTGGAGGGGAAGCCAGAATGGATAGGTGTTACGATACATTTGCTTGACCAAAATTTGGATACGGGTTCAATAATATACCAGGCAAAACCAAAATTGGTTCAAGGTTATTCTTTTAGACAAATAGAGTATTCACTCACAAATCTAGCTTGTAAAATATTACCACAAGCAGTAAAAGAAGTGCTGTCGGGGCAGAGCAAAATGGCCCAACAGGATTTAACCATTGGAAGAACATATCATTCAAAGGATTGGGCTCAAGAGTATGAAGTTAAACTAACTGTTGAGTATATAGCAAGACAAATAAGGAAATATCACGCGAATAAACAATTTTATGATGATCGGGTTATATTAATAAACGAGTGGACTAATGGCTAAAAATCAACCGCTAGTATTGTTGTATCATGAAATCACAGATACTGAGTCAGAGTTCATAAAAAATTATAGTATTAATACAAAGCCGAAGACGTTTGATCAACACATGCGCGTTATAAGTAGGCATTTCAAACCAATAACTTATTCTGAATATAAGGACTGCCTGAAAAATGGCGAAAATATTACTGATCGTATTTTAGTAACCTTTGATGACGGATATAGCGAGGCAGTAAAACATGGCGGTGAGATACTCAATAAATATAATTTAGATGGCATCTGGTTTATAAATGATCAGTTTATAAAAAATGATAAAATATTTTGGTTATCAAAATTAATGTATTTATATGATGAAGGTAAATTGAAAGACTTCATTAAAAACTTCAATGAAGTACATCAGGGACTGGCTAAAAAAATAAGAAAATGGGACGTGAAGTCTATCGATCTTTGGGCGAAGGACAATTATTCACTTTCACTAGAAAATTATTTGAATGAATATGTTATTAAATTAGGTTTAAATGAGAATAATAGAGAAAATAATTCTATGTTATATGCTTCAGAAAACGAATTGATGATGCTCAGTCAGAATTTTGAAATTGGTAACCATACTAGCTCACACCCTAATTTTCGTAATCTTTCAATTGAGAATAAAATAAAACAATCAGAGGAATCTAGAAGAAATCTACAAAAAATTATAAATCGGGAAATTAACTGTTTTGCGTTTCCATTTGGACAGGAACATATGCATTGGTGCCAGAATGATGTGGATATACTATTAGAATTAAACTATGAGAGTGTATTTAGTGTGGCCAATGAACACAAAACATTAAATGCTACTGTAATTCCAAGATACGAAATACCGGAAATAGAAGATAGAGTGATGTTTAGAGGTTATATCGATAAATTGCTTGAGGAAAACAAGAAAATAACTAATTATTTAAATAGGGCGTAAATCATTATATAAAACAATGATAGCTCACCATAAAATCATTGGATGGTGGAGAACTCAGCCGGATTCGCTGTGATAACGACCCCGAATATTAGCCATGATTTGGTGGAATAGGCGGAGATTCGAAAAATATAAACTTGATTTTACGTCAGCAGAAAATCTGTTATAGAACGCATATATGGGGCGTTAGCCGCATAGCATAATCCAGCTTCTGAATCAGCACCAATTTAATTCGATTAACAAGGTGCAGGACTATGACGTGCAGTGGCTTTGGTTTTATAATCATGAACGGCCCAACAAGGCCAATGGTTTGCCATCCAAACAAATGCTGATAGCAGTATGAAATCTATTTTTATCAGCTTGAATATGATCTTTACCGTTTCTGTCCTCAATTTTAACTTGTGATTTTTATGTAATAGTCGGTCGAGACAAGAATAGCATATACTAGAATATTAAGAGAAAGTAATGATGAACAATAATCAAGAGTACAACGCAATACATATTGGGGATGGAAATTATTTCGATAAAGTTAGACTAGATATTCATGAAAGTCATAAAACTATAGATAGTTTTCCAAGAGTACCAAAAAAGAATAGCAGATCATTTCTTAGCAACAAAATTAGGTACTTGATAAATGGATTTATGATGAAATTTAAGTTGCAAGAACGTTTAATCCATAACGGCATAAGGATGAAATGGTTCAATGAATTTTATGACTACTGGATTAATATTATTAATGGGAGACCTTTAACATTAATAGATTTTTTTATGTTGCTTCATGACTACAGAAAAGGTGTGCAACGAGTTGATACGTTGCAGTGGGATAATCCTGAGGTGCACGTCGATAATTGGCAGAACCCAAACCAAATTTACTCAATCTTTAACAATGCAAGAAGGAATGCCCTAAATCCTATTAACGGCCATCAGCTCTGGAAAAGAGTAAAAAAGAACTCTCATATATTGGAATATGGCTGTTCACTTGCACCATATTACAATTGTTACCGTCAGTTCTTTTCACATTTAAATTGCAAATGGCATCTGGCGGATATTCCTAACTTCCCTTTTCACTATGCAAAGTATCTTTATCGCAATGATGCTTGCGTGAATTTTTCAACTATTTATCCTACTGACTTCAAAAATCCACTTTTTAATTTCAGTGGTTTTGATGTAATAATTTTAACAACTGTATTAGAACATCTAGATGATCCTATTTTCGTTACAGACTACTTGTTGAAAAGACTCAAACCAGGAGGCCTATTTGTCTTTGATTATGTAGTTTCAGATGGCGTTGAGCTAGATACACCAGCCTCATTAGAAATGAGGAAAGAATGTCTGAAGATCTTGTTAAGCAGGATGGTAATAATATTTGGGGAAGTAAACATTGAGAAAGACGTTGGTTTCTGTATAGGGAAATTATTATAAATTTATTTTATGAGTTTTCATACATAAATAATTATAAAGTGGTCAACCCCGGACATTTTTCTAAGAGTTTTTTGTGCTACACAGTGGCTTTGGTCTACAATAATGAACGGCCTAACAAGGCCAATGGTGGATTACCGCCGAAACAAATGCGATAGCAACATGAACTCTATTTTTGGCAACAGCTAATAATGAATGTTACCGAAACACCTGGCGATTCTTCACTGCCTTGTAGATCACTCTGTTCAGTGGTTCAACAGCGTTAGTGGTGGGAGCGGTTTGGTCGAATGAGGATAATTTTTTCCGCCAGTACGTATCCTGTATCCAGAGCCTTT
>VAPK010167201.1_pt1 | contig 13626 bp, 15 predicted proteins | sample 3395031 | NCBI WGS metagenome assembly VAPK01 (sample SAMN08290443, study PRJNA428436) | hydrothermal vent metagenome | isolation source: Deep-sea hydrothermal vent chimney 1 | place: Pacific Ocean: Juan De Fuca Ridge | reverse complement strand
TCTATGTTCATGAGTGTTTCTCCATGTGTAGTGGCAGATTCCATATCTGTCCATTATTGGGGTCGATATGGAATCGACCCTTACGTTAATGTTATTGTTGTCCCATTAGTTTTTGGTTTTTACTCTTTGCATCTACCCAGATGTTAGGTACTGCTCCACCAGGGGTTAGAAAGATTTGTGCATCTTTGTTGACTTTAAGAGCATCATTAAACTTACCTTGTGTTTTGATTTGTTCTAGTCTAAGAAGATTTTCTGTAAGCGAAGAAGAGATAAGCATATTGGCTTTTGCCTGTTCCTCTGCCTCAATGCGGATTTTGTCTGCCTCACCTTGTGCTTCAATACGGTTTTTTTCCGCTTGACCACGTGCAATTTCAGCTGCTTTTTGTGCATGTTGTTTTGCTTTTTCTTTCTCTTGTTCTGCAATGGTTACATCTTGTTTGGCTGCTTGAACTTCTTCGATTTTTTCTTTTATTTTTGGAGGCAGAACAATGTTTCTAAGTTCTACAGATGAAAGTACTACTGGTTGATGTTCAAGTGCATCTACTTTTTCTGTTACTTTAGTCTGAATGGCAGTTGCGATGGTATTTCTCATTTCTGGAAGTTGCTCTGCTGTATATTGACCTACGACATCACGTACCACTTCTCTTACTTTAGAGTTAATGATTTTTTCTTCCCAGCTTGAACCCCATTTAGCGATAGTAGCTGGAGCAGATTCTGCTTTGAGGCTGTATTGAACTGCAAGGTCAATATTGACTGTAAGTCCACGCTTGTCAAGTACAGGAATGGCTCTATTTCTTCTGAGTCCACCTTCAAAGTTTCTAAATTTATCACCAAGCTCTGCAGACATGTCGTTAGAATAGGTAATCAGTCTGATACGTGTATTGACTGGAATGACTTTTTGAAGTACAGGGATAAAAAAGTGTAATCCTGGATTAAGAGGTTCTGATTGAAACTTACCTGTAGTTACTTTGATTCCTACTTCACCAGAATTGATAATAGTAAATGGTTTAAACGTAAAGATAGCAAATGCTATGGCTGCAACGATGAACATCCAAGGAGCACCTTTCCCTCCTAAATTATTGAGAGGGTTCTCGAAGTTTCCTCCTCCACCGTTTCCGTTGTTGTTAGTAGTATTGTTGCTTGGTCTCTTCTTTTTAAAATAGTCATTCATGTCTGCTGGCATGTATAAATCCTTAGTTGATATATGTTAAATGTTGAATGTAGTTAGGGTTTTTCCCTGCAACTACATCAAAATATGCTGTCTGTAATTTTTCTGTAATTTTACCACGTGAACCGCACCCTATAATGCGTGCATCTACTTCACGGATAGGTGTAACTTCTGCTGCTGTTCCTGTGAGAAAAGCTTCATCTGCGATGTATATCTCTTCACGTGTAATACGTCTTCGTATTACTTCAATCCCCATATCGTTTGCCAAGTCTATAACTGTTTGTTGGGTAATAGACTCTAATGTATTGTCACTAGGTGGAGAGATAAGTTTCCCATCTCTTACCATGAAGAAACATGCACCTGAAGCTTCAGCGATATACCCTTGGTCATCTCTTAGAAGAGCTTCATCATACCCAGCCTCTACAGCTTCAAATTTTGCCATTTGAGAGTTTAGGTAGTTTGCTACGGCTTTTGCTTTGCCCATACTAGAGGTGTTTGGCGTTCTAGTCATAGATGAAATTTTCAATCTAATACCTTTTCTCAAACCCTCTTCACCTAAATATGCACCCCATTCCCATGCTGAGATAGATACATTTACTGGACAATCTTTATGGTAAAGACCCATAACACCATATCCAAGATAAACTAATGGTCTAATGTAGGCACCATCAAAAAGTTCATTTTCTTGTAAAAGTTTGACTTGTGCAGCGTTGAGTTCTTCTACAGTATAAGGTACATCCATTAAGGTCATCTTTGCAGAGTTTAGAAGTCTTTGCGTATGCTCTTGTAGCTTAAAAATGGCACATCTGCCATCTACAGTTGGGTAAGCTTTTGTACCTTCTATAGCACCGTTACCATAATGTAGTGTATGAGTAAGAACGTGTACTTGGGCTTCATCCCAAGGAGTAAGTTCTCCATCCATCCAAATATATTTTGCTTTGTTCATGTTCTGTCTTTATGTATAAATTTAGGGTAAGATAATAGCTAAATTTTTGTTAATAGTCGGTTATTAGGCAAACCTAAGGAAGAGTCCTATACACAGTGAAAGAAATATAGTAGTAGATATAAGAAAAGTATTATGCCATTTTTCAGGTACAGTGATTTTACTCTCCACCCACTCTACTATTTTCATAGCAGGGAAAGCCATAAATACAAGCATAACAACAGAAAAAACAAGTGTTAGAATAAGATTGAGCATTATTTATAGACCATAAAAAGTATGTGTAAAGTTGATTTCCTCTTGAGTGTTAAGAGGAAGTGATGAGAGTTGTGTCCCATTATTATCTAGTATAATAAGTATATTGTTTTCAAGTTTAAGATGTTTCTTTGCCCAAGCTTTTTCAAGTTCATCAAGACGCTTGAAGAGTACCATGTTTTTGGGCTTCTCTTTAAACTCAGAGTCCTCTTTGCTCATAATCTGTATGCCTCCAAAGCGTTGATCCATATAGTAGGGGCTATATTTTTTTACTGCTTTGTAGACACGTTCATTCTTATGACTAGGTTTGCTTTCCATAAACGACATAATACCTAGAAAAAGAAAGCCTGTAAACAGTGCAAAAGGTAGATACTTTTTAAGTGAGTTCATGAATTGACCTATAATTATTTTAAGTAAGTATAGAGCCTTTTTACTGAAAATCACTTGATGAATATCAACATAGATGTAATTAAACTGTGTTACTATTATCTAAATTTAATTATATAGGCATAGTTATGAAAAATTTTTTATATTTAGAAGGTGCGTATCTCATACTTGGAACCATCATACTACTTATTACACTGTTTGTAGGTACTAGACCATTTATGTCTAAAGGAGCTGCGAAAAGAGGATTGATGTGGGTATCATTGGTACTTGCTATTGCTATAGGTGCACATTATAGTATAACTACAAGCAGAATGGCTGAGGTAAAAAGTGCTTTTGAGAAAGATTTAATCATAATATGTGAAAGTCGAATGCAACGAAAAGTAGCACAAACGGTAATTGTACAAAAATCAAATGAATGGTTCTTGGAGGATGATAATTTTGTCTCACCTAACTATACAAGACCTTTCTTTTCTGCAAGATGTATCGTAAAATAGGCTGACAGATACATCTATAATTTTTTCTTCTAAAACTTAACTATAATATTTACTTAACACCATCATCAAATTTTATAATTTTTATCTATTTTCTTGATATATGTCAATCCCTTCACAGTTTGAAACTGTCATAATACTTCATGCTCTAGAATCATGACGTGTTCTTTAGTAAATAGATATTTAAGAGGAGACAAGCTTATGGAGCCGTTGGTAATAAGACCAGAGATAGCAGTAGATCAATTTCTTCCTGTCTTTGTAGAGTCAACACTTGTACTTGTTTTTGGGGTAGGGTATGCAGCAATCATCACTCTCTCTAAAATGGGGTATTTTTCCAAAAAGTGGATGCCTATTGGATATCTGTTTTGGGCATTGCAAACTTACTTCTTGTATGACTTTGCTGTTCTCATCCAAAGTAATCATTTTACACTTAAAGTATTGATGGTAACAATGGTAGTGTATCTTTTTGTCCCCCATCTCTATTTTTATCTTATAGATGAGTCGGAAAGAAGGTATGAAGATACAGACGATGTTGTTCAAGAAACAAAACAACAATAGAACGCTTTAGATTAAAGTTCAAATGCGTTCTATATATAAAAAAGGAGGAGACATATAATGGCTAACAAAAATGTTTCGGTTTGGAGTAGTATTCCATTCTGGCGTCGTTCAGCGGCATGGGTAACTGGATTTGCAACTATTTTGCTTATCTGGCTTAGTTTTGATACGCTTGGACAGATTACTATGGGTACAGATGCAGATCTTAAAAACGGGGTAACTAAAAGAGTACCTGCAGCAACTGTTATCAATTATCATATTGATTATAAATTCAGTACAAAAAGAGGATCTGAGGTTCCAATAATTGGTGAAAAACAACCATTTTTTGGAAAAGAATGGAGTGAACAAGAGGCGGCAGACTTGCTACACCTTGGTAAACTTACATCTCAGGCAAAAAATTGTATGAATTGTCATACACTTTTGGGTAATGGAGCATATTTTGCACCAGACCTCACAAAAGCTTGGTTAGATCCAGCATGGCAAAATGGTGGACCATTACAAGGTATGACTGGAAAAAATACAGTTGAAGAGGCGATGGCTGAATTCTTACAGCATCCATCACAGTATCCTACACATGCACGTATGATGCCAAATCTTGGAATCACTGCGGATGAAGCAAAAGGTTTGGTAGCATTCCTTAAGCATATGAGTAGTATCGACACTAATGGTTTCCCTAGAAACTTCTCGAAAACTGTTGACACATTTAAAGCAGGAGGTTCCCATGCTCGCTAGTATTAAAACAAATAAATTGCAAAATGATGGTCAAAAACTGGGGATGATGTATTTCAGAGTTGCTATTATACTCTTTGGTGCACAACTTCTTATGGGACTTATCGCAGCGATCCAATTTTTGGCTCCAGGTTTCTTGTTTGAACTATTTGATTTTTCAGTAGCAAGAATGGTACACATTAATGCACTAGTTGTATGGATGCTTTATGCAATGATAGGTGCTACTTATTATATGCTAACAGATGAGACTGGACATCAAGGTGTTCATATAGCTCTAGGTAAACTCGCTTTCTGGGTACTTACAGCAGCTGTTACAGTAGTTGTACTTGTATATATCTTTGTTCAAGTTGGTTCAGGAACAGAAGCATCTATCTGGCTTATCCATGAAGGTCGTGAATATATCGAAGCACCAAGATGGGCAGATATCGGTATCGTAGTTGTTGTTCTTATCTTCTATTGGAATATTTTTGCAACATATATGAAAGGTAAGCAGACAGGGATCATGACAGTTATGGTAGCTGATTTACTTGCACTAGCAGGTCTCTATTTAACTGGTATGTTCTTTACAGATAATATTACTATGGATCAATTCTGGTGGTGGTGGGTAATACACCTTTGGGTTGAAGCAACTTGGGAAGTATTTGTTGGTGTTCTTGCGGCATATGCACTTATTAAACTTATTGGTGCTAAACGTGAGATTGTTGAGATGTGGTTGTGGATTGAAGTTCTTATGCTCTTTGGTTCAGGTATCCTTGGTATGGGTCACCACTACTTCTGGATCGGTACACCTGAGTATTGGTGGGAAATCGGTGCATTATTCTCAGCACTAGAACCAGTGCCACTAGTTGCAATGTTTGTTCATGTTCTTTATGACTGGGGTAAACAGCAAGGTGCAGCTAAAGCAAGAGGTGAAGAGGGTTCTGTTATTGTTAATGGTCCAGCTATGTCTTGGATTGTTATGAATGCATTTGGTAACTTCTTGGGTGCAGGTATATGGGGATTCTTCCATACTTTACCACAAGTAAATATCTACACACACGGAACACAGTTTACAGCGGCTCACGGTCACTTAGCATTCTTTGGAGCTTATGCAACGATCCTTATAGGGTTTATGTATATAGGTGTACAAGGTGCTTATGGTGTGAAACGTATGAAAGCTACATTCAACTCTAAAATGGGACTAGTTCTTATCGGTCTTGGTGTAATGGGTATGACTATTGCATTAACTATCGCAGGATACGAGCAAGTACTTGTTGAGAGAGCTGAACTTGGTGCAACTTGGAGTGGATTCTTTGTAGCTCAAGAGTTACCTTGGTATATTCAGGCACAGCTTTGGAGAACTATTATGGGTGTTGTTACATTCGTAGGGTTTATCTATCTTGTACTAGATCTTCTTACTATCGGTAAGAAAGCACAACAAGAAGAAGCTTAGAAACTATGGAGGGGTTGCCTCCTCCATCTTAATTTGAAAGGAGATTGAATGTTAATTTCACCAATGACTGACATAGTGCCAAGTTTTTTTGCTACATTAAACCAAGGCCCTTTAACGCTAACTATCTTTTTGCATACGATAATTATATTACCTATGTTCTGGATATATAGGCAAGAAAAGAGAAGATTAGAGCAAGAACAGTAATTATCAGTAAATATGATGATAGTTATATATTTTGCTTAAGTAAATAAATGATACACTTGGAAGCAATTTTAATAGATTGACGAAGAGGGTATGAGGACTGGGTAGAGTCCTCAAATGTATGTTGAGTTGTCTTTTTAAAAAGACTCGAGATTTTATCGAAAGAAGCTTATAATGAGTTAATTTCGGTATAAATTAAAGGAGAAAAAATGAAATTAAATAAAATTTTAGGTTTAGCAGTTGCAACAAGTTTTGCAGCAACTATGGCTTTGGCTGGTACTTCAAGTATGAACTTCGCTGAGAAGTATGAGAAAGAGTGTCAAGGGTGTCACGGACCTATCCACCAAGGTGGTGTTGGATCTGACCTTAGACCAAAAGCACTTAAGAAGAAAAATGCAGAAAACTTAGCAGCATCTATTATGAATGGTGTTGAGAATACAGCGATGCCAGCATGGAACTCTTCATTTTCAGCTGATGATGCAGCTGGTATGGTTAACTGGTTGATGGATTGGAAAAATACTGTTGAGTTGACTCTCGATCTTGATGAAGTTAAAAAAACATGGGTAACATTAGCAGATAGAGAAGCTCTTGCTAAAAAATATCCAAAACCAACAGAAGTAAAATCAGTTCTTGATATTACTTTCGCAACAGAAAGAGATGCATCTTTAGTTGACTTTATTGATTCAACAACTGGTAAAGTACTTTCTCGTCATAAGGCTGGATTTGCAGTACACGTAACAGTAACAAATAAAAAGAACCCTAGATATGCATACTCTATCTCTCGTTCAGGTAAGTTAACTATGTTTGATATTGGTGCTCCAGGACAACCTGCATTGGCATCTGTACAAGTTGGACAAGAGTCTAGAGGTCTTGCAGTTTCTCCAGATGGTAAATACGTAATTGCTGGTAACTACAACCCAGGTGGTGCAGTACTTTGTGATGCACAAACACTTGAGCCACTTAAAGCGTTTGATACAAGCCGTGTAATTGACCCTGATGGACAAATTGGACCTTCAAGAGTTGCATCTCTTGCAGATACTCCTTATGGACCATATTTTGCAATGGCTCTTAAAGATGCTGGACATACATATATCATTGATTATTCTAAGCCTGATTTCCCGATCGTTGGTGATATTCCAAACATTGGTAAGATCCTTCACGATGCATTCTTGAATGAAGATGAAGGTGAAGATTTCGGAAGATACTTCATGATCGCATCTCAAGGTTCAGATGTTGTTGGTATCGTTGACTTTAAAGAGAAAAACCTTGCTGCAAAAGTGCATACAGGTAAAAAATCTAAGCCACACCCAGGTCAAGGTTCTTCTTGGTACTCAAAAGGACAAAAGAAACAACTTCATGCTACAGTTAGTATGAATATAGGTTCTGTTGTTATTTGGGATTCTAATTGGAAAGTAGTGAAAAAAGTTGAAACAGCTGGTGGTGGTCTATTTATTGGTACTTCACATCATACACCATACCTATGGGCTGACTGTGTACTTGGTAAACCAGATAAGTACAATGAAGTTCACCTAGTGAATAAAGATACTTTAGAAACTGACAGAATTATCAAAGTTGGTAAAACTAAAGGACAATTGATCGATGCTAAGACGAAAAAAGTAATTCAAGAGTGGGATGCTACTCAACATGAAAAAGTGGCTGTAAATGAAGAAGTATTTGGTAAAGAGAAAATCATGCCTATGCCAGCTAAACTTGGTGCGGCAGTGAAAGAACCTGTACAACCAAGACTACTTCACGCAGAGCCTGCTAACCATGGTGAGTGGACTATGATCTCTGAATGGACTACTGGTAGAATCGGTATCTATAACTCTAAAACAGGTGAATTCATCAAGTATATTGAAAACTTGACAACACCTACGTTTACATACTCAGTTGAGCACAGACAACATATCCCTGGTGCTTAATTGTACTTTATCCTCTCTCCTTTGGGAGAGGGTAATTTATTGAGTTGATTATTTGATCATTTCAATAAATTACCCACTTATGGATGTTGAATGAAACAACTGCTTTTTTTTCTTTTACTCTTTCTTGCTTTTTCTCATGCTAAATATTTAGACAATCACTCTTGTGATGAGTGCCATGAAAAAATTTATGAAGAGTATCAATCTTCTTTTCACTCCAAAGGTTATTTTAACGATACATTGCACCGTAAAATAGCAGACAAAGTAAGTACAGAAAAATACAGTTGTGCTAGATGTCATATGCCAATGGCAGATAATCTTAAAGATCTTATTTCTGGAAAAGCAAGACCTAACAAGAGCAATAAAACCCATACAGATGCTGTAAGTTGTTATTTCTGTCATACTATTGCTTATGTAAAAACAGCCCATAAATTTAACATCAACACTAAAGCAAGACAGGCAAAGAATTATAAACCTACACTGTATGGAAGATTAGTCAATCCTGATGATAGTGATAAGCACTCCTCAACCTCTAATCCTATTTATGCTAAAAAAGTCTGTATGGGATGCCACTCTCATAAACTCAATGATAATAATACTACTATCTTTAGAGCTATGGGTAAAAAACAAGACAGTGTAAGCTGTATTAATTGTCATATGCCAGAAGCAGATGGTGGTGCAGAGAAGATGGATAAAAAAGCTAGAGGACATCATGCCAGTCATAAATTTTTAGGTATTCATGATGTAGAATTTAGAAAAACAGGTATGGATATCAACATTACAACAGAAGATAAAAAACTTAATATAACTCTCAAAAATAAAATGACACATCCCCTCATAGTCCAGCCTGCACGTGCTAAATTCTTAAGAATAGAAATAAGTAGGGTAGAAAAAGTTATTTGGAAAAATTATGAGAAAGAGCCTAGTGAAGATGAACAAGGGTATTTTGCCTATAGTTTTAAGCAAGATGGGAAAGAAGTAATTATTCCTGCACATTCAACAGAAAGTACAGTTAATAACGTAGAAGCAAAAACAAGTAAGATATTGAGCTATGATATTCCTCTTCTTCAAAAAGGGGATAGTGTTCGTGTTGGACTTTATGTTCAGTTGGCTAAAAGTGATTGTGTCAAGGTTATAGAGCTGGATGATAGTAACCTAACGAAACCACAGTTAATGAAAGAAATTATCTTTACTCAAAATTGATGCGTGTTACATAGTTGTTATAGAATTTTAAGTACAATAGAAACAATTATTTTTAAAGGATTTTAATGAGATTAATATTATCTATATTACTGCTAAGTAGTATATTATTTGCAGGTACACCAAGTGCTAGTGAAAAATTTTTTGTTGTTGAGCGTGAGAGTGAATCTATCGCAGTTATTAATAAAGGTTTGGTTAAATCGCATATGAAAAATATGCATAACATGAATCATGGTATCATTAAGTTTGATGGTGCAGATGGTTACCTTATAAGCCGTGATGGTTTTGTGGTACGTTTTGATCCTGTAACAGAAAAAATACTAAATGAATATAAAACATCTAAAAGTGCTATTGGGTTTGTAATAGGTAAAAATTATGTGGCTGTGGCTAATTATGATGATAAATCTGTAGATATACTTACACGCGATCTACAACCTATAGATAAAATAGTAACTGGTTCTAAGAATGTAGGGATCAAGATATATAAAAATATGATAATCTTTGCTCAAATGGATAGTGACAAAGTAACTGTACTTAAAAATGAGAATACAGGTAAAGGTTTGCCAAAGTTTAAAATCTTTAAAGAGTTCAATGTAGGTAAAATGCCTTTTGATGCGATGATAAAAGATAATACTTATATCGTAGGTTTTTTCCTTACTAAAGCGTTTGGAGTCATTGACTTAGATAAAATGGAATTTTCAGAGATAAAAGTAACTGCTAAAGATAATAAACCTGTGCTCAAAGTGCCACACTTTGGTTTTTGGTCTCTTAGTGAAGATAAAACATTTATCCCAGCTGTTGGGGATAATGCCGTAATGGTGTATGATAATAAATTTAAGTTTATTAAAAATATTGAGATGCAAGGATTACCAGTATTTACTGCACTTAGTCCAGACAAGAAGTATTTGGCAGTAACTTTTTCAGGTAAAGATTTTCCTACTATTCAAATTGTAGATACAAAAACATTGAAGATTATCCAGACCTTTAAATTTAATGGCAAAGTGTTGCATGTGCGTTGGTCAAATATAGATGCTTATCTTTATGTTTCAGTTAATGATGCCAATCAGGTTAATGTCATAAATACAGAAGAGTGGTTTTTGGAACGAGAAATATTTCAACTTAAAGCACCATCAGGTATTTTCATCTATCAAATGGATGATGAAAAATAAAATATGCTAAAGCAGCTTCTAAAGTTTATCTTACTTTGGCTGTTACCATTTATAGTTTCAGCCAATCATGTACATTGGCTAGGAGATTACGACTCTGCATTAAAAAAAGCCCATCAAGAACATAAGCCACTATTGGTACTGGTAGTAAAAAATGAGTTTCCCCTATGCAATACGATTATCAAAAATCAATTTATGAATCAAGATTATATAGATGAGATAAATCAAAATATGGTTCCTGTAATTGTTACATATGAAGGAGCGTTAAGTTATCCTATAGAGATGTTCTATACTACGGTATTTCCTACACTATTTTTTGTTGATACGAAGACAGAAACCTTTATGAGGGAACCCTTGTACGCAGAGGAGATAACACATAAAGCCCTTCTTCAATATTTTCAACCTTATCTGTTAAGAACAAAATAACAGCAGCATTAAATCTTGCAAGTTCAAGAAGTTCTTCACTTGGATTTTGGATAAGCTTTAAAGATGTTTCTAGCGATATACGTTCTGTGGATTTTTTATAATTAATACCATGCTCTTTAGGGTCAACCTTAATCTCTCTTACTTCTCCATTTTCTACCACAGTAATAGAACATTTAGAAAATATCTCAGGGGTACCTTCATTTCCTTTTATAATGATGAGTTTTTTATATCTATTTTTAAATAGTGTGATATATTTTTCAACAAAAGGTTTATGAAAGGCACCTATGATAGCTGTATTGCTTTGTGTTATGTTAAGTAGCTTTTCTACTGTATTGAAAGAAGAACGCAGACCAAGTTTAGCTCTAATGCTACTAAGTTCATGAAGTTCTTTAAAGTAATCAGCTCTATCACAATAGTAAATGTTGTTAGTTAGTGGAATATTGTCGCATACTTCTTTGAGGGTTGAGCCAGCTTTGGCAGGTTGAAGTAGATCTCCATGAAGTGATAAATTCAGGTTAAATTTTTGTAAGTGTTTTGCTATAAGTGGAAAAATATATGGATTTTTAACTTTCCCGTCATATGGATAGCCAAACTCAATGGAGTTTTCAAGAGGTTTTTGCTTAACAAATTCATCAAAAACTTCTATAGAGGCTGCAAACTCTTCTAAGCTTTCGCCTTTAACACGCCAACCCAATAGAAAAGCACTTATTTGTTCAGGTATTACTTCTTTTTTCAAAAAAGCACGCATGACAGTTTTCATCTCATCTTTTGTTAAATCACGGTTTCTCTTTGGTCCTGTTCCTACACATTTAAGGTAGGGTAGGAACTGTTGTGGAGTCATTGTTAAAAGTCGTTTAGATCAATACTTGATTTTGCATAATTTGAAACATTACTCTCAAAGAAGTTGCTCTTAACTTCATTCATCTCTTGATGTTTTGTAACAAGTTTTTGCAGATATGTTGTTTCGCTTTGTTTAAATATAGGGTCTAAACCTATCTTTTTAAGTCTGTCATTTGCATAGTTGTGTACAGTTTGTTCCATTAGCTCTTCAGTGGTTCCCATGATTGGAAACTGATTGAGAAGATACTTTCCATACTCCAACTCTATTTTTACAGCATCTTCTATCATCGTATAGGCAGAGTCTATAGTACTTGTCTGTATTTTATTCTCTTTTTGAATAGTTTTAAATATGTTTGCAAAAAGAGGCAAATGAGTATTGAGTTCATCTCTGGCGATAAACTTTATCATATCTCTAGCTCCTGGTACTTTGTCGCCAAGTAGATAGATATAAGAGAAGCCTAAAAGAAAGTAGATACCTTCTAAATTTACAGATGCCATAGCAGAGAGTAGCATTTTATCTACAGATCCACCATCTATATAGCGTGCAAACTGCTCTGCTATTTTTTGGTTTTTTTGGTTAAGCATATCATCATATTTGTAGAGGTTAAAGACTTCATCTGAGTTCCCACAAGCATCAAGAAGTACGGCATAGCTCTTAGAGTGGTTAACTTCCTGCATCATCTGTAGAGTAATAGCTGATTTGACTAAACGATTACTCGCAAGACTTCTAAAATCGGCAAGATACTCTTCTTGTGCTGAGTCGTTAAAACTTAACTGTGCAAAGGTCATCTTATAGATAGACTGTTCATTTGGAGAGAGTTTATCAAAGTTCTTTTTTTCGGAGCTGGTATTGACTTCTGAAGGGAACCATGTATTGGCATTCATTAAGTCATAGATGTTAGTGTCCCATCTGTATTTGGAACGGTTAAAATCCACAAATCCTGTAGGTGAGCCACCATAAATCTTCTCGTCAAGTATCTCTTCACCCTTGGGGTTATAATAATGTTTTACATCCATAAACTTTCTCCTAATACTGTTGTGAAAAATTAGTATATCATTTTATCTTTTATCTCATCTAAATTGTTGGATAAATGTAAAATTTTGATATTTGTCAATACTCTTTATGTGAATTTTAATTATAATCTATATTATGCAAAATAATCAAAAGACAGTCCTTATTACAGGAGCCAGTAGCGGTATGGGTAGAGCCACAGTAGTGTATTTAGCTAAGCGAGGTTTTACTGTTTATGCAGGCTCTAGAACACCAGAAAAACTTTTTGATATTCAAACAGAAAATATATATCCTATAAAACTTGATATCACTAACTTTAAAAGTATAGAAGAAGCCATGGTAAGCATAAAAAAAATAGATATTCTCATCAATAATGCTGGGTATGGTTTAGTTTCAACTGTTGAAGATGTAAGTGAAGAGGAGATGTTTAATCAATTTAATGTGAATGTATTTGCTGTAATGCGTATGTGTAAAGTAGTCATACCTATGATGAGAAAGCAAAAGAGTGGAGTCATCATAAATATTAGTTCTTTTCTTGGAAAGATAGGACTTCCTCTTTTAACGTTTTATAATGCTAGTAAATATGCGGTGGAGGGGATTACAGATTCACTTCGTTATGAATTGAAAGATTTTAACATTCGTGTCCACTCTATTATGCCTGGTTTTTTTGATACAAATTTTGCCAGAGATAATCTGATGACCAATCCGCAAACTTTTGAAGAGAATTCACCTTATGTAAAAATGGTATCTTCTTTAGCACCTGTAATAGTAGAACAGATAAACAATGGGAATGATACAACAGAAGTTACCAAACTTATTTTGGAAATTATAGAGAATGAGGCATTTCCTGCACGTTGTACAGCAGGAGATAAAGCCAAAAAATTTATTCCTATGAAAAAAGAGCT
>VAPK011194129.1_pt1 | contig 13628 bp, 11 predicted proteins | sample 3395031 | NCBI WGS metagenome assembly VAPK01 (sample SAMN08290443, study PRJNA428436) | hydrothermal vent metagenome | isolation source: Deep-sea hydrothermal vent chimney 1 | place: Pacific Ocean: Juan De Fuca Ridge | reverse complement strand
CTGTAAAACGACATAGTCATACGGGCGGAGTATCACCTGTTAAGTTTGAAGAAGACTATTTTTTGAGGCTAGAAAGTGTCTAGTGAAAGCTGGGAAGTCCACATGTCACGGGTTTCATTACTTAGATCATCAATCGATTCATGGTAACCTTTACTACTCATTATTTTTCTCCTTATTATTATAATTTTTTCAAACTCTAAAATACCCTATGACTTTATGCATGATTTTCAAGTCTATAGTGAATTAAAAGTTGTAGGCTAATTCCTACAAGGTATATTCCTGCCCCAATGTAGGCATTTCCACATTTGTATCTTTCAGCTTTTTAGCAAAGATATTCATTGTGTCTTCTTCACCATGCACAAGAAAAGTTGTTTTTGGTTTACCGGTTTGCTGATGCCATGCCAGTAATTCTGCCTGATCGGCGTGGGCAGAAAAACCACCAATAGTATGAATAATTGCGTTCACCTGAATCTCTTCACCATAGATGCGTACCCGCTTTGCGCCATCAACAATACGTCTTGCGAGTGTTCCAATTGCCGCAAAGCCAACAAATATTACGCTATTTTTGCTACCCCACAGATTATGTTTTAAATGGTGACGTACTCGTCCACCGGTACACATTCCTGAGCCTGCCATGATGACCGCGCCCCCATCAATTTTATTGATCGCCATAGATTCTGCAGTTTCACGCGTAAAATGGAGTCCTGGTAAATCAAAAGGATCTTTGTCACCCGATGCCGCCTGAAGTGTTTCCTTGTCGTAACACTCCGGATGACGTTCAAATATTTGCGTGGCTGAAATCGCCATAGGTGAATCAAGGAACACATTAGTGAAGTGTTTTAGTGAATTATTATTCACGCCTTCACGCAGGTAATAAAGAATTTCCTGGGCACGTTCTAGCGCAAAAGTAGGAATGATGACATTACCGCCACGACCTATAGTCTTGTTAATGATATCGTAAAGCTCTTCGATCGAAGGTTGCAACTGCTTATGTAATCGATCACCGTAAGTCGTTTCCATGACTACGGTATCCACCTCAGGTGGCGTGGTTGGATTGCGAAGTATCGCGCGGTCGCGGTAACCAAGATCACCGGAAAATAACAATCGGTGTTTTTGTTCACCTTCTTCAAGTTCTAGAAATATGCTGGCAGAGCCAAGGATATGGCCGGCATCAATAAAGGTGGTACGAACCCCCTGTGCTAGTTGAATAGCTTTATCGTATTCTGCTTTACGTCCAAAATAATCCAAGCTATTTAACGCATCAATCGTGGTGTACAGCGGTTCAATATTAGTTTCATGGTGATGACTATTATGACGCTTGGCTTTACGTAATTGGTAACGTGCCTCTTCTTCCTGCAACCCAGCAGAATCTAACATTACCAGTCGCGCCAGTTCTACTGTTGCTGCAGTCATAATCACCTCACCTTTGAAGCCACGCTTCGCCAATAAAGGTATGCGACCACAGTGATCTAAATGAGCATGTGTTAGTAACAGATAATCAATAGATTCTGGTTCAAATCCAAATGATTCAGAATTTTCGGCGACTAATTCATGTCCTCCCTGATACATACCGCAATCAATTAGAATACGTTTACCTGCACACTCAACTAAGTGACATGAACCCGTGACACCCTGATCTGCACCGTGAAATGAAATTTTCATAAGATTTCCTTTATTGAAGTAACTACAATTTGATAAATATTAATCATTGAGGTATCACCCCCTCTCCGCTACGTTGATACCAATCCTGTAAACCTGTCCAGATGTCTTCAGCGGTTTCAGCAAACCAGAATAGCTCTCGGTCTTCAACATCAATGACACCTTCTTCAACCAGAAAGTCTACGTCGAATGCTTTACGCCAAAAAGATTCTCCTACCAACACCACGGGGATGGGTTTGATCTTACGTGTTTGAATGAGAGTGAGTGTTTCAAATAATTCATCGAAGGTGCCATAACCACCAGGAAATGCCACCAGTGCACGTGCCCGTAGCACAAAATGCATTTTACGTAGTGAGAAATAATGAAACTGAAAACACAACTCAGGTGTGACATAAGGGTTAGGATATTGTTCATGAGGTAGCGTTATATTAAGTCCAACTGTTTTCCCTCCAGTATCATTCGCGCCACGATTTGCCGCTTCCATCATACCTGGCCCACCCCCCGTCATAACCACCAGTCGAGAATCAAGTGGGCCATCACCAGACTTCGTCACTAACTCTGAAAATTGACGAGCAACGTCATAATAATGACTTTTTGCAAGAATGCGTTCGGCGACAAATAGACGACGTTGTAATTCTTTGTCGTTGGGCTCAGCTAGTAATGCCTCTCGCAAACGTTCAACTTTTTGTTGTGCAGCTACGGGCTCAACAATACGTGTACTACCAAACACGACGATGGTGTGTTGTATACCGTGTTGTTTTAGTAATTTATCGGGTTTCAGATAATCGAGTTGTAGTCGCACTCCTCGTGTTTCATCACCATTAAGAAAATCAATATCTTCAATCGCGGGTGTATAAGACGAGCTGTTTAGGATGGCCTGTAATTTATCTGGACACTCTGGATCTTCATCAGATGACTTTGGACTTTGCCAGGGCAAAGGTTCTTTTCGTTTCAGAGGATGTGCCGGTTGTGGCACTTCAGGTTTTTGATGATGTTCGCTCACAGCAATCCTTTTTAATAATCTAATTAGGTGGTTTAAATTAGTCTATTACATATTGTTTTAGGCTGGCTGTAACCTGGATGACAGTAATTCAAATAACACAGGTTGATAATCATTCTAAAATTTAACGACCCCATATACTCTAGTAGTAGACATCTACAACGGAATTTAAATCGTCGATGAGAACTCAATAAAATATGACTCACTGGGAAAATCAGGAAGGTTCCCCTCGACCAATGGGTGTGAGTTTTGTCGCCTCGCAACAGGCCTATAACTTTGCGCTATATTCAAAACATGCGACCTCGGTAAGGTTACAGTTATACCGAGATGATAATACCAGTCACCCGTTTTACAGTTATTTATTCAAGCCGCTAGTGAATAAATCCGGTCGTGTCTGGCACTGTCGTCTGCTGGCTGCAACGATAGATGGCGCACACTATTATGCCTATCAAATCGACGGCCCGAACCAGCCCGAACAGGGCCACCGTTTTGACCCACAAAAAATTCTACTCGATCCTTATGCCCGTGCTGTACATTTTCCAAATGACTTTGATCGTTTAGCGGCGAGACTAACAGGCAGCAATGCTGGCAAAGCCCCACTGGGATGCATCCATGTCGGATCAGATGCACATACCCGGGTTAATGAACCGCACCTACAGCACGACCATGACACCATCATTTATGAATTGCATGTCAGAGGCTTTACCCAGCATAGTAGTTCCGCTGTTGAGCCAGACCAACGCGGTACCTTTTCCGGCTTAGTCAAAAAAATTCCTTATTTAAAAAAATTGGGCATTACCGTGGTGGAATTAATGCCAGTGTTCCTGTTCGATCCGCAGGAAAACGATTACTGGGGTTATATGCCTTTGAGTTTTTTTGCTCTGCATAACGCCTATGGACAGGCGTCCTCTGCAACGGATTTACTTGATGAATTCAAGGCAATGGTGACAGCGTTTCATCAGGCCGATATCGAGGTCATTCTGGATGTGGTTTACAATCACTCTGGTGAAGGTGATGAAAACGGCCCTAAGTACAGTTTTCGAGGTATCGATAACACGACCTATTACCTACTTGAGAACGATCGCCGTCACTATCGCAATGACGCTGGAACGGGCAATGTTTTACATACCGCAAATCGATATGTGCGAAGTATGGTACTGGATAGTTTGCGTTACTGGGTTAAAGAAATGCAGGTCGATGGTTTCCGCTTTGATCTCGCTTCAATATTTACCCGTAGCAGTGATGGTTCGGTTAATCTTCAGGACGCCCCGATTATCTCTGCTATCCGCTCCGATCCTGATCTTGCTAACATTCGCCTGATTGCCGAGGCCTGGGATATATCCAGTTACCAGCTCGGCCGAAACTTTCCCGGCATTAGCTGGCAACAGTGGAACGGAAAATTTCGTGACGATATCCGGTGTTTTGTCCGTGGTGACTCTGGTCTGGTTAACGCACTTATACAACGACTCTACGGCAGCGACGATCTGTTTCCAGATTCATTACTGGAGTCCTACCACGCTTACCAAAGTATTAATTTCATTACCGCACATGACGGTTTCACGCTCTATGATCAGGTTGCCTACAATCAAAAACATAATGAAATAAACGGCCACAACAATACTGATGGCACAAACCATAATTATTCATGGAACTGCGGCTGGGAGGGTGACGGCCAGCAAGATGGTATCCAGGTCCCAGAAGCTGTCTTGCAGTTACGCAAACGCCAGATCAAAAACTTCTGCTGCCTGTTACTGTTAGCCAACGGCACACCGATGATTCGCGCCGGTGACGAATTCATGCAGACTCAATTAGGCAATAATAACCCCTATAATCAGGACAATGATATCAGTTGGTTAAACTGGGATTTACTACAGGCCAACAAAGAGTGTTTTCGTTTTTTTAAACAGATGATTCGCTTTCGTAAAGGTCATCCTTCTCTTGGTCGAAGTCGTTTTTGGCGCGATGATGTGAGTTGGTTTGGCGTTACTGCAGATGTTGATCGTTCAGATGATTCACATAGCCTTGCGTATCACCTGAGTGGTGCCTCGCAAGGTGACAAGGATATTTATGTCATGATTAATGCCGGGCAGAATGATCTGATATTTACTGTGCAAACGGGTACGACTAATAGCTGGTTGCGTGTGGTGGACACCGCTCTAAAGAGTCCTCTCGATATTGCTGTAACTGGGCAGGAGATCGCTTTGCATAATCTGCAATACACACTAAAGGCACATTCGGTAGTTGTATTACTTTCAAAATAATTGACTCAATTGTTTGATAGACAGTTAGAACTCATGTTCAACATAAACACGTCGAAGTGGTGGTACACATTTCAAATGCAGACATCGCAATGACTTTATGTGTGCAGACAGTGCAGACAGCAAAACATAATTAATTAACTTTCTAAAGCATAATAAGGAAAACAAAAAATGAATCCATTACCCATTAACAAAGAAGTCTTCAAAAAATTCGGCTCATATTCTTTTTTTGTAGGTGTACTGCTAATCGTTTTAGGAGTAGTAGGTATTTTACTGCCAAGTTTGGTGTCTCTGGCCACGTCAATTTTAGTCGCCTGGTTATTAATCACCGGTGGCATTTTCTGGGCGATTCATACCTACAATTATAGTCGTAAAAGTGTCATGGACTGGCTCAAACCTACTTTATTGTTTATCACCGGAGGAGTGATGCTGCTTTATCCCATTGAAGGTGTCGCAGGAGTGGGATTACTATTAGCTATTTATCTTTTGATGGATGCCTTTGGCAGTTTCGCTATTGCACAGTCTATCCACCCTGCTAAAGGCTGGGGAATGATGGCCATCAATGGTGTGATGTCAGCGATACTGGCGGGTTTATTTTTAGTTGGATGGCCAGCGACTTCTTTATGGCTGGTTGGACTGTATGTAGGAATCAGTTTGGTATTTGATGGCTGGGCATTACTCTTCATTGGCTGGACGTTGCGCAAAGAAAAAACGCTATAAATTATTGCTACTGTGATCAGTAACTAAACGTGTCGTTATCGTTTTAGATTTTTGCATTGTTCAGTTGATTTATTGAAAACATTGTCACTCAGGTTGCATCTAGTGAAAAAAAACAAGTTCACAATCTTATACAAATAGGAGTCCTCGAATATGTTATTCGGTTTACTACTGATCTGGTTGATTACAGCACTCGGACTTTGGCTTGTGACTCTGCTGGTGCCCGGAATACGTACTAAATCCACTGGCAGTTTACTTTTGGCAGGATTGGTACTGGGTGTAATCAATGCGAGTATACGTCCTCTTTTATGGGTCTTTACACTGCCACTGACGGTGTTGACCTTTGGTTTATTTGCTCTGCTAATCAATGCACTAATGGTGAAAATTACAGCTGCCGTTGTACCCGGATTTGAAGTAGATGGTTTCGGTAATGCACTACTGGCAGCTGTAATTATGGCGCTACTGGCTGTCGCTGGATTTATCTTTTTGCAATGGTTCATGATGGACTCGGTATTCTGGATGCAAATGGGACCGACTTATCCTCAATTTGTTTTTATATGAAGTTGCCTACACCAACCAGTTCAACTCTACTTGTGATCAATTGCGGTTCATCGAGCCTGAAATTTTTAGTAGCGGCAATGAAATCATCACAGCAGGCTTTATACCGAGGCCAAATAAATTCAATTGGAAGTAGCAGTCAGTTTCAGGTGAGTGATGACAATGAACAAGTTATACATAAGCAAGCAGTCAGCGTTGTTGATCACGCGCAGGCAATTCAGATGCTACTTGACTGGTTATCAACAGAAGCTGCAACACTGAACATTGTTGCGATCGGTCATCGCGTTGTTCATGGTGGTACGCGTTTTCATCAACCTGTGTTGATATCCACCGAAGTGATTGAATATCTGCACAGTCTGATTCCATTGGCCCCCAACCATCAGCCCGCGAGTTTGCTAGGCATCAGAGAATTGCAGAGACTACAACCGGAACTGATACAGATTGCCTGTTTCGACACCGCCTTCCATCGCGATCAACCAGAAGTAGAACAGCACTTTGCCCTGCCCTCACTTCCCGAGCTTGAGCTCGTGCGCCGTTATGGTTTTCATGGACTGTCATATGAATATATTGCCAATGTGTTGCCGAATTATCTTGGCGAAAAAGCCGAGGGGAAAATCATTGTGGCGCATTTAGGTCACGGCGCCAGTTTGTGCGCGATGAATCATCGGCGCAGTGTTGCTACGACCATGACCTTTACCCCACTGGATGGAATTCCCATGGGGTCACGCTGTGGTGCTATCGACCCTGCTGTTGTCATCTATCTGCAACAACAAGGCATGACACTACAAGCGGTTTCCGATTTATTATATTTCCAGTCGGGCTTACTCGGTGTGTCCGGTGAAAGTGACAATATGCTTGATTTACTCGAACACAAAACGCCAGAAGCCGAACTCGCTATCGAACAATTTGTCCATCACAGCGTGCGCGCCATTGGTTCACTGGCCGCTGCACTCGAAGGACTGGATGCACTGATCTTTACTGGCGGTATCGGCGAGCATTCGTCAATCATCCGTGAAGCCATTTGCAAACGCTGTGAATGGCTAGGACTGAAACTCGATAGTGATTCCAACACTCATGTTAAAACTAAGGCTCATCAGCACAAGTGTATCAGTACAACAGATAGTTCAATAGAAGCCTGGGTCATCGGTACCGACGAAGAACACATGATTGCTGAACACAGCATTCATCTATTTAACAAATGCAAACAAGAGACGCTATCATGATCGCATCAAATTTTTCCATTAAAGAAAGCCCGCTAACGGATGATGAACTGCGTTTGATACATGCCTGGTGGCGCGCCGCCAACTATCTTTCGATCGGGCAGATTTATTTACTGGATAATGCCCTACTCAAACAACCGCTAACACTGCAACATATCAAACCACGCTTGCTTGGCCATTGGGGTACGACCCCTGGGCTGAACATGATTTATGTCCACCTCAACCGAGTCATCAAGGCACGTGATCTGAATGTGATTTATGTTACCGGCCCGGGACACGGTGCGCCGGGCATAGTGGCTAACACTTATCTTGAAGGCAGTTACAGTGAGATGTATCCGAATATCACGCAGGATGAGTCTGGCCTGCATGCACTTTTCAAACAGTTCTCTTTTCCCGGCGGTATACCCAGCCACACCGCACCGGAAACTCCCGGTTCGATTCACGAAGGTGGTGAGCTGGGTTATTCACTCAGCCATGCCTTCGGTGCGGCATTCGATAACCCTGAACTGATCGTCACCTGCGTGGTGGGGGATGGAGAAGCAGAAACCGGCCCTGCTGCAACTGCATGGCACTCCAATAAATTTCTTAATCCAAAACGTGACGGCGCAGTGCTACCCATCCTGCATTTAAACGGTTACAAAATTGCCAACCCGACCATCCTGGCGCGTATCAGCCCTGAAGAACTGATGGAGTTGTTTCGCGGTTACGGTTACACGCCTTATTTAATTGAAGGCGCCGATCCGCAAAGCGTGCATCAGGCCATGGCAGCAACAATGGACAAAGTGATTGATGACATTAAGTCGATTCAGGCTAACGCCCGTAACGGCGGACAATTCATCCGCCCGCGCTGGCCAATGATTATCCTGCGTACGCCAAAAGGCTGGACCTGCCCAAAAGAAATTGATGGACTCAAACTCGAAGACACCTGGCGTGCGCATCAGGTGCCGTTCGCACAACTGGCGGAAAAACCCGAACACATTCGCGTGCTCGAACAATGGATGAAGAGTTATCAGGTCGAAGAACTCTTTGATGACAACGGCCAGCTGATTGCAGAAGTCGCGGCACTGGCACCGCAAGACAATCGTCGCATGGGCAGTAACCCGCATACCAACGGCGGTCTGTTATTACACGACCTGAAACTACCCGATTACCGCGATTATGCCGTTGAACTTCCTACGCCCGGTGGTGCAATCGGTGAAGCTACTCGCAAGATGGGTGATTACCTACGCGACGTCATGGAGCTGAATGCCGAACAGAAAAACTTCCGCGTCATGGGTCCGGATGAAACCGTCTCCAACCGGCTGGGCGCACTGCTCGACGTTACCAACCGCACCTGGGAGGCAGAGACGTATGACTATGACGATCACCTTGCACCCGATGGCAGGGTGATGGAAATTCTTTCCGAACACACCTGCCAGGGTTGGCTGGAAGGTTATTTATTAACCGGTCGGCACGGCCTGTTTTCCTGCTATGAAGCCTTTATACATATTGTCGACTCTATGTTTAACCAGCACGCCAAGTGGCTTAAGGTGAGTCAGGAAATTCCCTGGCGGCGACCGATTGCGTCATTAAATATCCTGCTCACCTCGCATGTCTGGCGGCAGGATCATAATGGTTTTTCCCATCAGGACCCGGGGTTTATCGATCATGTCATCAACAAAAAGGCCAATATTGTACGCGTCTATTTACCACCCGATGCCAATACCGCGCTGTGCACTACCGAACACTGCCTGAAAAGTCGTGATCGGATTAATGTCATCGTTGCCGGTAAACAGCCTGAACTGCAATGGCTGGACATGGATGCAGCGGTAAAACACTGTCACGCCGGTATCGGCATCTGGGAATGGGCCAGTAATGATGCAGACAGTGAGCCGGATGTGATTATGGCCTGCGCCGGTGATGTCCCTACTCTCGAAACTCTCGCCGCGGTAAAAATACTGCGAGAGCATTTACCCGAACTCAAAGTACGTGTCATCAATGTGGTCGATCTGATGACCCTGCAACCCAAAGGAGAACATCCCAGCGGCTTGAGCGATGAAGACTTTGATAGCCTGTTTAGCCGTGAAAAACATATTGTCTTCGCATTTCATGGATATCCATGGTTGATCCATCGTCTGACGTATCGGCGCAATAATCACCATCAGCTCCATGTACGAGGCTACAAGGAAGAAGGCACCACCACCACGCCATTTGACATGACGGTACTCAATGATCTGGATCGCTTTCATCTGGTTATTGATGTCATTGATCGGGTTGATGGTCTGGGTTCGAAGGCTGCCTACCTGAAACAACTGATGCACGACAAACTCATTGAACACCACCAGTACATTATCGAACACGGCCAGGATATGCCGGAAATTCGGAATTGGCGCTGGACAACAAACTAAGGAAATTAAGAATGAAACCACAACAAATCGAGTATCTCATCATCGGCGGTGGCCCTGGTGGCACACCAACAGCTATGGTGCTGGCGTCAACCGGTAAGTCAGTTATGCTGGTCGAGAAAGGCGCTGGCCTGGGTGGCACTTGTTTATTCGAAGGCTGTATCCCATCCAAAATATTTCGTGAATCTGCGCGCCGTTTGCGCGAATTAAGAGAAGCCAGTGATTTCGGTCTGTGCCTGCCAACACAGGACGTGACGGTTGACTGGTCTACCGTACTGGAGCGAAAACATGCCATTCTAAAACGCCGTAGCGAAGCAGCCCTGCAAAATACCGGGCGGCTACCAACACTCAAAACGGTGTTTGGACAATGCCGTTTACTTAGCTCACGCAGCGCTATCATCGAACAGGAAGATGGCACGACACAGGAAATCCACTTCGAAAAAGCTATTTTATCTACCGGTTCTGTACCCTTTTTGCCCCCCATCAAGGGCATTGACCACCCTCGTGTGCATGATAGTGAAAGCATTCTTAATATCGATCACGTTCCTGAAAAACTGGTGATTGTTGGTGGTGGCCCCATCGGTGTTGAACTGGGTCAGGTATTTAATACACTGGGCAGCCACGTGACAATTTTAGAAACCGCGACACACATTCTTGGCCCTGTTGATGAAGAAATCGCAATTCTCCTGCAACAAACGATGCAGCAAGAAGCGATCGATATTCACACCAGCTGTCAGGTAGAGGCTATTGTTCATTCTGGCCAAAGTGTGTTTGTGGAATACACCGATCAGGCCGGTGAAAAGCAGCACAACATTGCTGATACCGTATTGATGGTCACTGGCCGTCGCCCCAATGTGGAAGGCCTCGGTCTAGAAAATACTGAGGTAAAACATGATGCCCATGGCATTGAGGTGGATGCCACACTGCAAACAACCGAAGCCGGTATTTATGCAGTGGGTGATGCGGTCGGACAACCCATGTTCGCTCACTGGGCAACCGCTCAGGGTTTGGCTCTGGCGCGTCACCTTATGGGTCAGCCTGCCCCCTTCCCTACAGCAAATACCAATACCGCAGTGATCTTTAGCGAGCCAGAAATCGGCATCGCAGGACTCACCGAGCAACAGGCCAAACAGGCGGGACTCGATATAGCGATAGCCCGATACGATTTTCATAATGATGCTCGTGCCCAGATTGATGGTCGTGATGCCGGTTTATTAAAAATTATTTATGAAAAGGAAAGTCACAAAGTGGTTGGTGTACATGCCTTAGTCGAAGGTGCCGGTGAAATCATGGGCGAAGCCGCCCTGCTAGTGAAGGCCGGACTGCCTATAGAGGCTATCGCAGGGGCCATTCATCCCCATCCCACGCTCACAGAATCTTTTGTGATGGCAGTGCGCGCAGCCATGGCCCAAGCAGCGAGTCACGCCTCAACAAAAAGTAACTAAAGTTAACAAAAGGTAACTAGCTAAAATTCATGATCTCCCCTCAATCAAATCAGCATAAAAAAGGCTTTGTAATTGGCCTGACCGCTGGTGTTGGGGGTGGGTTGATGAGTCTGGGTGGTGGCACACTGGTTATTCCGATGCTAATGGGCTGGCTGGGACTGAGTCCACTGGCCACACGCGGCACCGCCTTAACCGTCAGTCTGTTTACCGCCACTATCGCCGGACTAATATATGCTCAGCACGGAATGCTCGATCTGCACGTAATATTGTGGGTTGCCATACCTGCGCTGTTAGTAACTCCACTGGCCGCGGCCTGGTCAGAAAACTGGCCGGCGGCCAAACTCAAGGCGGGCTTCGGTCTGGTGGTGGTGGTGGGTGGACTAATGATTATTTTTCGTGACTTGTTCATCACCCGTGCGCTGGTGCCAGAAGATTTACAAATCCCCTATCTACTCGCCTTGGGTGTTTTCGAGGGACTGGTCGCCGGTGTTATCGGCATCAGCGGCGGCCCAATATTGGCACCGTTTTTTGTATTAGGTCTGGGTATGCCACAGCAACTGGCGCAGGGCTGTTCTTTGCTGGCCCGATTACCCGCCGTATTAAGTGGTGTTGGCGAGAACTGGCGTCTGGGTAATGTGCATTTTAGTTTGGCTCCATCCCTGGCACTTGGTGCTGTTATCGGTGCCTGGCTGGGCAGTAAAATTGCGCTCGCCCTACCCGAACATGGTTTGCGAATTGCCTTTGGTATTTTACTGATCCTGCTCGGACTCCATTACCTGCATGGTAGCCATCGCACCCCAAAAACCTTACCTGTTAGCGAGTGGAAACCATGAGCGAGAAAACATCAACAAACCATCTTTCTACGCTCATAAAAAGGGCTCAACAATTCCCGGCATTATCGGTTGCCGTAGTGGACGCACAAGAAAAGCACGTTATTGAAGGCGTAATAGAAGCCAGCGATGCAGGATTAATTGAGCCTATACTCATTGGATCACGAGTCGCTATTGAATCCGTATGTAATGAACTAAACTGCCCTATAGAACGTTTCCCGATTCTGGAGGCGATCTCAGAAACCGCTGCTGCTCAAGCAGGCGTAGAGCTGGTTCGAAACGGCAAAGCCAACGGTTTGATCAAGGGCTGGATACACACCGATGTATTAATGAAACCTGTGCTAGCACAGTTGCGCACAGAGCGGCGCATCAGCCATGTTTTCATAGCTGAACTACCCCGTTACCCCAAATTACTGTATATCACAGATGCCGCTATCAACATTGCGCCCGACCTCGCTGTCAAAGCTCAGATCGTACAGAATGCAGTGGATCTGGCACACATGCTCGGTATTGATCGGCCCAAAGTGGCGGCACTGTCTTCGGTGGAACTGGTCAAGGCGGCGATTCCCTCAACACTGGATGCGGCCTGCCTGAGCAAAATGGCCCAACGGGGTCAGATCAAAGGTGCCATCGTCGATGGCCCACTGGCCTTCGACAATGCTATTTCCACCGATGCCGCCAAAGTAAAACACATCGATAGCGAGGTTGCTGGTGATGCGGATATTTTGCTGGCCCCCGATCTGGATGCCGGCAATATACTCGCCAAGGATCTGGAGTATCTGGCGGGTGCCACTATCGCGGGCATTGTCATTGGCGCACAGGTACCCATTATGCTGCCTTCGCGCTCCGATCCACCGGCTGCCCGGCTGGCATCCGCAGCCATTGCGGTACTCATGCAACATAAATGGACGCCCCCTGAAAAAACAGCTTCAACATATAAACCCTTCTTTGATGCTGAACAATGAGTATGAAGTTTGACAGCACCCCTGTCATCAGCAGCACTAAAAATGAATAAACAGGAGAACTAAAATGCAATATTTAACAGAACTGGAAGCCACCATTCACGACATGGTACAAAAAGGTCGAGGCGTTCTTGCTGCCGATGAAAGTTCACCAACGATTGCCAAACGATTTAAGGCAATCAATGTGGATTCCACTGAAGAAAGTCGACGTGCCTGGCGTAGCCTGCTCGTAACAACGGAAGGGCTGGGCGAATACATCAGTGGTATTATTCTTTTTGAGGAAACTCTGGAGCAGAAAACAGAACAAGATAACACCATCCCTAAAGCCGCCTGGGCACAGAAAATCGTACCCGGCATTAAGGTCGACAAAGGCAAAATTCCACTGGCACTGTCACCCGACGACCTCATCACTCAGGGACTGGATGGACTCGCTGAGCGCCTGCAAACCTATAAAGCACAAGGCGCTCGTTTCGCCAAATGGCGTGAAGTTTATGCCATTGATAAACACGTTCCCAGCAGGCATGGCATTGAAGCCAATGCAGAAATGCTGGCACGTTATGCAGCGGTATGTCAGGCAGAAGGACTGGTGCCGATT
>VAPK010181535.1_pt1 | contig 13628 bp, 8 predicted proteins | sample 3395031 | NCBI WGS metagenome assembly VAPK01 (sample SAMN08290443, study PRJNA428436) | hydrothermal vent metagenome | isolation source: Deep-sea hydrothermal vent chimney 1 | place: Pacific Ocean: Juan De Fuca Ridge | reverse complement strand
TTTGGGTTAAAAAAAGACTCTTATTTAGTATTTTTTTATGGGGAGGCATCAACTTTTAATGCTTTTTATTTCCCGCCAAAAGCTACCTGGTTGGATGGTCAATGGGTATTTGGTGATTATGAGAGACCAGGTAAGATCTACTTTGGTATGGATCTTTTCAATGCAGCAAAAGCCAAAGGAGGTGGTTTGTTAGGACCTATTGCTATTATAGCACATGAAGTTGCCCATCATGTACAGCATCGTTTTAAATTACCTACAATAATAGAAGAAACTGTTAGGTCTAAGGAGTTGGAAGCTGATGCATTTATGGGTTATTATTTGAAGAAAAGGAACATTGCTGGTGCACCAAAGGGTGTCGATGAATTCACTGGAGAACCTCTTGATCCTCTTTATTATTCATGGTCTAATATAGGCCCAGCTCTTGCTATTTTTTCTGATCTTGGAGATACTGAGACTTCAAACCCAGATCATCATGGTACATCAGAGCAAAGACGTTCGGCTATTCGTTTAGGTTGGCACTTAGGTAAGTTTGAATTGACCGCAGAAAATTTTGATAAACAATTTTTTAAGTTTTATAATAAACAAGTATTGACAGGTGATTTTAAAATTGAAAATAAGAAAAAGAAAGGTTTAGATGCTGAAATTGATGCGTATATTGAATCTAAATTAGAAGAATTGATAAAACTAAATAGAGGTGAATTGAATTTAGAAGATTTTAATAACTTAGACTAATACTAACTTAAGAAATACAACAAAATTAGTTATTTCAATTTATGAATTTGAAAAGAGGAAGATTTACAGACTTCCTCTTTTTATTATTTATGGAATAGCCTTAAGATACAATTTATATATCTAATTAACAGTTAGTTACCTTGTTTTTTGTCAAAAGTTCAAAATTTCTTTAGAATTGAAGTTTATAATGGGTACAGAATTTTTATTCTAGATAACTTATTTATTAACTAAATTTTTAAATTATGACTAACTATCTGAAATTTTCATTGCTAATTGCCTTGAGTTTATTTATTGTTTCCTGTCAACAGGAGGAAGATCTTTCTGCTGATTTAGAGCAAAATAACGCCTTAGAACAGCTATCTGAAAAAGATTTTTCTTGCGTATATTCATTTGTAGATAATAATTGGGGACCTAATGCTTTTAGAAATAATTTTATTATCAATCAAGCACATACCAATTTTATTTATGGTCAAAATAGACGTATTGCAAGTGTGTTCGGCGTGCCAACTGTGCCTTTAAGTTTTATTCATGATAATTCTTCTGGTTCAACTTTTAATGCTTTATCCTTTAGCTCAGGGAGAATTGATTATGGTGAAGACATTTACCGTCAAGCATTATCAAAAGGTTTAATTGCTCCTGTAGCAATATTGGCTCATGAAATAGGGCATCAATTACAATATCGATATAATTTACCATCAAGACAAGAAAATACAGCAAGAGCTACAGAGTTAGAAGCTGATGGTTATGCAGGTTATTATTTGAAAAGACCAAATGGTTACAATGCCACTTGGAGTCAAGCAGGACCAGCATTTGCATTTGCTTTTGATATAGGAGATTATAGTACTTCAAGTCGTGGTCATCATGGTACACCACGTCAAAGACGTTCAGCTACTCGTTTAGGCTGGTATTTAGGAGAGTATAATTTAACTCCAAGAAGTTTTGATAGTAATTTTTTCTATTACTACAATCAATATGTGTTGCCAGGAAATTTAAAATTAGCTAAAGAGAAAAGAACAGTAAAAGAAGCAGAAATGGATGCGTTTATTGAATCTAAATTAGAAGAATTGGTAAAACTTAATACCGGTGAATTAAGTGCAGATGATTTTATCAACTTAGATTAATATCTACTTTAGTTCTAAAATTAATTATTTGAATTAGTGCATTTTGAACCCAGATTATATGATAGAGGATAGAAATGAGACTTGATACAGCAATAAAATATGAAATTTTACTAATTTCAGCATAGCACAGCTATGGTTAAAGTAGAAAACTTAGTAAAACGGTATATTTTGAAGGTGTTTAAAGTCGGAATAGATTTTCTATTGTATAATCTGGGTTAATAGAGGAAAAGTTAAAAATTTCCTCTTTTTTGTTTGTATTAAACAGTTTTACTATTTTTGCAGTATCAAAATGAGTACAAAAGAAAAAATACAAGAAGATTTTGCTGTCCTTGAGCAAGAAATGTTTCAACATGAAATCGTTTTATTTAATGACGATGTCAATACTTTTGAACACGTTATTGATTCATTAATTGATGTTTGTAATCATACTTCAGAACAAGCAGAACAATGTGCTTATTTAGTACACTTCAAAGGGAAATGTGCAGTGAAAACAGGCGAATATGATGAGTTGAAGCCTCGCTGTACAAAGTTGTTGAATTTAGGACTTTCTGCAGAAATTATTTAAAATCACCATTTTTATCAATACTTATAGTTTGTAATTGAACTGAATCCTGTTATTCATTTTATGAATAATTATTGTTCTTGTTTTATGGATAAATAGGTGTTATATTTGTATAATTATAAAATAACCTGAAATAAAAGATTATGGCATTTGATATTGAAATGATAAAAGGAGTGTATAAAAGGATGCAACAGAATGTTGATAAAGCCCGTGAAGTTGTCGGAAAACCTTTAACATTATCTGAAAAAATATTATACAATCACCTTTGGGATAAAAACTCAAATAAATCTTTTACTAGAGGTGAGGATTATGTCGATTTTGCCCCAGACCGTATTGCTTGTCAGGATGCCACTGCACAAATGGCTTTGTTGCAATTTATGCAAGCAGGTAAAAAAGAGGTTGCTGTACCAACAACTGTACATTGTGATCATTTAATTCAGGCAAAAATAGGAGCAGATAAAGATTTACAAGAAGCTATCAATACATCTAGCGAAGTATTTAATTTCTTAGCTTCTGTTTCAAATAAATACGGAATTGGTTTTTGGAAACCTGGTGCAGGTATCATCCATCAAGTGGTGTTAGAAAATTATGCTTTCCCTGGCGGGATGATGATAGGTACAGATTCTCATACTGTAAATGCTGGTGGATTAGGGATGGTTGCTATCGGAGTAGGAGGAGCAGATGCTGTTGATGTGATGGCAGGAATGCCATGGGAATTAAAATTTCCTAAATTGATAGGAGTGAAGCTAACAGGTAAATTATCTGGTTGGACAGCTTCTAAAGATGTGATTTTAAAAGTAGCAGGAATTTTAACTGCAAAAGGAGGTACAGATTGTATCGTTGAATATTTTGGGGAAGGAGCAATATCACTTTCTGCAACAGGAAAAGGCACCATTTGTAATATGGGAGCTGAAATTGGAGCTACCACCTCAACTTTTGGTTATGATGAATCTATCGAAAGATATTTAAGAGCTACAAATAGAGCTGATGTTGCTGATGCTGCAAACGAAATAAAAGAGTATTTAACTGGAGACCCTGAAGTTTATGAAAATCCAGAACAATATTTCGATCAAGTAATAGAAATTAATTTAGATGAATTAGTACCATATTTAAATGGTCCTTTTACACCAGATATAGCGACTCCTGTAGGAAGTGCTATGACAGAAAAAGCGACTAAAAATGACTGGCCTTTAAAAGTTGAATGGGGTTTGATAGGTTCTTGTACAAATTCTTCTTATGAAGATTTGTCAAGAGCAGCGTCTATTGCAAAACAAGCTGTAGATAAAGGCTTAGTAGCTAAAGCTGAATTTGGTATCAATCCAGGTTCTGAGCAAGTACGTTATACAGCAGAAAGAGATGGTTTGTTAGATATATTTGAAAACTTAGGAGCAACAATATTTACCAATGCTTGTGGGCCTTGTATAGGTCAATGGGCTAGGGAAGGTGCTGATGGTCAACCAAAAAACACCATAGTTCACTCATTTAATAGAAACTTTTCTAAACGAGCTGACGGAAATCCGAATACACATGCATTTGTTGGTTCGCCATCTATGGTTGCAGCAGTAGCCATTTCTGGAAAATTAGATTTTAATCCGATGACGGATAAATTAATCAATCAAAATGGAGAAGAAGTACAATTAGAAGAACCAACAGGTTTTGAATTGCCTCCAAAAGGATTTGATGTTGAAGATCCGGGTTTTGTAGCTCCGATGGCAGATGGTTCTGGTATTGATATAACGGTGAGTTCAGATTCAAAAAGATTACAATTATTAACACCTTTTACACCAATAGAAGGAAATGTTTCTGGAGCAAAATTATTGATTAAAGCTGCTGGAAAATGTACTACAGATCATATTTCTATGGCGGGTCCTTGGCTGCGTTTTAGAGGTCATTTAGATAATATTTCTGAGAATTGCCTAATTGGAGCGGTAAATGCTTTTGGTAAAGCAACCAATAAAGTGAAAAATCAATTAACTGGTGAGTTTGGAGCTGTTCCTACTACGGCAAGAGCTTATAAAGCGGCAAATGTACCATCAATAGTTGTTGGAGAGCATAATTATGGTGAAGGTTCATCAAGAGAACATGCAGCTATGGAACCACGTCATTTGGGTGTAGTTGCTGTTATCGTAAAATCATTTGCAAGAATTCACGAAACAAATTTAAAAAAGCAAGGAATGCTTGGTTTAACTTTTGCTAACGAAAATGATTACGATTTAATTCAAGAAGACGATACCTTTAATTTTACAGATTTAACTGAGTTTGCTTATGGTAAGCAGCTGACGTTAGAAATTGAACATAAAGATAGTTCTAAAGATGTAATTAAATTGAACCACACTTATAATGATGGGCAGATAGCTTGGTATAAAGAAGGTTCAGCATTGAATTTAATTAAGAAAGAGAATGCTTAGTATTATAAATTAGATTTCAAGAAATAGAAACCTAAATAAATAATTTGCATAAAAAAAGAAGAATTACTTTCAAGTAATTCTTCTTTTTTTATAAAACTTCTCGACGCTTTGCGTTGAGATTTCCATCTCACCTCTCCTTTGGAAAGGTCGTAATCGATAAATGCGATTACGGGTGAGGCAAAATAAATAATTTATTTTAGCCTTTCGCCCAAGTAGGTAAATCAGAAGTGTTCATTTTTTCTTCAAAAGTTTCACCATCTACAATTTTAAAACTTTTATCAGTAGTTATTGTGACTTCTTTGTCTTTATAATTAAGAGTAACGATACCTTCGTAGCATACTACTTCAAAATAATCAGCTCTTTGTATAACTTTAAACTTAGAACCAGCTACAGTCATTTCACCTAGCCAGGTAACGACACTTATAGAAGAACCTTTTTCTATATTAAATAGGGCTTCACCAACTAAGCTAACTTTAGGAGCACTCTCCCAATCGCTTTTTTTGTATTTTATTGCAGAAGCAGTGTTTAATTTAATTTTAGAATTATCAGGCAATTCAATAGATTCTGTATTACTCGCTAATGTTTTAACAATAGTAGTTTCTCCGTATATTGGTGCATAATAAACAGCTAATGCTATTATAAATATTGCAGCAACACGCATTAATGGTTGCATCCAGTCAATTGTTTTGACAGGAGTTTCCACTTTTTCTGTTCGACGTTCTTTTATAATGCTATTTAATTTATCAAACTCAAAATCCACATCATAAGATGTGTCTTCAAAAAGCTTAGCTTTTTCAGAGATTTTGGTATACGACTCATATTCGGGTAATGCCTTAAACTCGTTAAGTTCAGCATTACTCAGTTCGTCATCTAACCATTTTTGTATTAAAATTTCTTTTTTCATATTAGGGTTTCTTATTACATAACAACTGAAATAGGTTTTTTCCTACCTCAATTAAAAATATTTTTTCACTTTTTTTAAAGCGACTTCACATATGTAACAATTAAATCTCATAAATTCCTACCAAATATATATTAAATTCCATCAATTTCTGTTCTTAATTTTTTTAAAGCTCCATAAATCCTCTTCTCAACACCTTTTCTAGAGATGCCTAATTCTTCGGCAATTTCTTTATGTTTTTTACCTTCAACTCTATTCATTAAAAAAGCAACACGTTGTGCTTCTGTTAGAGTAGCCAATGCACGCTGGTACTTTTGCATGTATTCAGACTCCTCCATCAAGAATTCTGGGTTTTCATTCGTGTAACCTTTAGGCTTGATTTGTTGGTGCTTTAAAACAACCTTTTGATGTTTAACTTCATTTAACATCATATTATTAGCCGTAGTAAATAAAAAGGACTTTGCTTTTTCAGGACTAACTTTTTTACAATTATCCCATAACTTAATAAAAGCTTCTTGAACCTTGTCTTTTGGGTTCAAGCCATCACCATACTTATAACGTAAAAAATTATACACGTCTTTAGATAGGGTTTTGAATATATTTGAGAAGACATGCTCTTCGCAAACATCAGTATTTAAAGCCTTTATCATTATTAATTAAATAAGATTAGTTGTTTTAGGTTAGTTTTCTGTTAAGATGTAGAAACAATTTTACATCTTCATAAACAACCTAATAACTGTAAATAGCTATGATTTATTGTTTTTAATGGTGTCAAATGTAAGTAAAACTATACGTTTAGTTTTTTTAAATATAATTTTCTTTAAGAAATTGTAAAGGTTAAAGACTCTGTGTTATTTTATTTCAATAAGTATACTTCTAAAAATCAATGTATTATAAAAAATAATATAATTATTTGAAATTTTAAGTAGGAATTTTGGAATGGTTGTTGTTTAATAGATGAAGAGTCGTCAAGTCTGATACTCAAATAAAAATAATAAACATTTAAAATTAAGAGTATATAATAAATGAAACATAAAGTAAACTTTATAATAAGTCACTAAAAAGAAACATTTATTTTCAAAAATATAAATAAGTTAGTTTAAGTTGATAGTTTAGTTAGAGAGAAAATCGCCCACTGAAGAGTGGGCTTTTTTGTTTAGCACTTTATTGTACTAAACAATCATTTATTAATACAATACGATCAGATTTCTTTTTTCAACACCAGATACAGGACAGTACAGGATAATTAGCCACAAATATCTCTTTATTATTGCTAATAATAATTAAACTAATTCAATTAACTTAATATTTATTTTATGAAAAGATTCTTAAAGAAAAGAATTGACGCAAAAAGTAGTACTATTTTTAGAGGTTTTAAAATACTTAAAGTATCGTTAATGATGCTATTTGTATTTACATCTCAACTATATGCAGCTTCTGATGGGTCAATAACTCCACAACAAGAGGTTAACGGTATAGTAGTAAGTGCTGATAATTCTCCTTTACCTGGTGTAAGCGTATTAGTAGTAGGTACAACGAATGGAACTGAAACAGATTTTGATGGTAATTATAGTGTGAAAGCTAACAAAGGTGATGTGCTACAATTCTCTTTTGTAGGTATGAAGACTCAAACAGTAACTGTTGGAGATGACACTACCATTAATGTAACTTTGGCAGAAGATGCAAGTGCATTAGACGAAGTTGTTGTTATTGGTTATGGTACTAGAAAGAAGAGAGATATTACATCTTCTGTATCTCAGATTACATCAAAACAAATTGAGGCAAGTGTACAAGCTTCTCCTGAATTTGCTTTGCAAGGTACTACTTCTGGTATTTTGGTACAATCTTCATCTGGTGATCCAAATGCAAGACCTACAATTCGTATTAGAGGTGTAGGCACGTTGGGCTTTAATGACCCTTTATATGTTATTGATGGTGTGCCAATTTCAGAATTTGGTGCTGGTGCAACTGCTTTTGCATCTAGTGCTGGTGCTGGCGATATTAGAGGTTCTCAAAATATTTTAAATTTAATTAATCCAAATGATATTGCTTCTATATCTGTATTGAAAGATGCTGCAGCAACTGCTGTGTATGGTATGCGAGCCTCAAATGGGGTAATCTTAATAGAAACAAAAAGAGGTAAAGGTGGTCGTACTTCTTTTAACTTTAGTGCTAGACGTGGGGTTAGAAATATTCGTGATACGTACGATGTATTAAATACAACACAATATACAAATTTATTAACTGAAGAACGTATAAATGCAGGTATAGCAATTCCTGGATTTATTGACCCGAATGACCCAGCTTATTTAGGTAATGGTCAAACTTATGATTGGCAAGATGCTATTCAAAACACGAATGCATTAACGGAAGATTATAGTTTTAGTGTTCAAAGTGGGAATGAAAAATCAAATTTCTTTTTCTCTGGAGGGATTTCTAATCAAGAAAGTACCATTATTCATAATAAATTAAAACGTTATAATGCGACTTTGACTTCAGATTTCAAAATTGCCAAGTGGTTGAAAATTGGTGAAACAATAAGAATTGTTCATTCTGAAAATGATGATGCGAAAGGTGTCGTAGGGAATATGAATTTACCCTCTGAGGCATTTAAAGCTCCATGGCAGCCTATTTATGACGCTAATGATCCAACAGGTTTTGCACGTGTGCGTGATGGTGGTGGAGATTTATGGGGTCCTTCCAGTACTGGAGCAACAGGCATAAATAGTTTAGCTGTTAGTAGTATAGGGCAGGATCAATATAGTATCCTTAGAAATTTAGGTTCTGTATATGCAGAAATATCTCCGTTAGAAGGCTTGATTTTTAAAGGAACTTTAGGGGTAGATTGGAATAATAACGTAAGAGAACGTGTTAGATCTAAAAGGTATTTTAATTTTCATGTAAACTCATTACCTGTTACAAATCTTTTACATCGTAATTTAACCAATTTCAGTGTGTTATCAGAGTTTTTAACTAGTTATACTAAAGAAATTAATGATCATAATTTTCAATTATTGATGAATATTTCAAAGCAAAAAGTAGGAACAAATTGGAATCAGTCTGGAGCGGATAACCCTATCTTTGAAGATTTAGAAAGAACAGGTTTTAACTCTACAGAAAATCAAGGTATTGAAAGTTTTAAGGAACGTAAAATATTAACGGGAACATTATTTAAATTTTCATATAATTTTAATTCTAAATACTATGTAGATGCATCTTATAGAAGAGATGGTTCTTCTGTATTTGCACCAGGAAATCGTTTTGGTGATTTCTTCGGAGCTTCTGCTGCATGGCGTGTTTCTGATGAGGCATTTATGGAAAATGTGTCATGGCTAGATGATTTAAAGTTCAGAGTAAGTTGGGGTCAAACAGGTAATCAAGAAACTATACCCTATTCTTATTTGGCTTCAATATCGCTTGCACCAGGTTATAGTTTATTCGGAAATGACGGAGCAGGCTTTAATATAGGGGGGGCTTTTCAACCAGGCATACCTACTCCTGATTTAAGTTGGGAGACTAGTACAACCACAAATATTGGGTTTGATGGAGCTGCAATAGGCAACCGTTTAGGTTTTTCTTTTGATTATTACAATCGTTTAACTACTGATATTCTTCAAGATTTTCCTTTACCAATGACTTTTGGAGTTAATAATAACCCTAAAGTTAATTTAGCTGAAGTATCAAACAAAGGTATTGAATTAAGTTTGAATTGGAATGATAAAATAGGAGACGGTTTTGAATATAACTTTGGTATGAATTTGACTACTGTAAAAAATACAGTTGAAAAATTAACAGAAAATCTTGCTGAAGGCACTGTATTAGGTGGTACATATGGGACGCAAGTAGGTAGTTCTCTTGGGTTTATTTATGGTTACGAAATGGAAGGTATCTTTCAAACACAAGCTGAAGTTGATGCTTGGAAAGCAACTCATACAGATCAAGATGGTGCACATGCAGATATCTCTCCTGGTGATGTGCGTTTTGCTGATTTATATGGGAATCCTGCTCCTGGAGAGTTTAAAAGTGATTCGCCTGATGGATTAATAAATGTTAACGATAGAACAAAATTAGGTAAAACGATACCTGGTTATTATTACGGGTTTAATATGGGTGCAAATTATAAAGGTTTTGATCTATCTATGCAATGGCAAGGTGTTGGTGATGTTCAAAAAGTGAATTGGGTTAAAATGGCAGGTGAAGGTATGGCTGGTGATGGAAATCAACTATCCACAGTTCTTGACAGATGGACGCCGTCTAATCCTTCCAATACAACTCCAAGAGCTTTATATGGTGATACTGTTAAGAATAATAGATTTTCAAGTCGATATGTAGAAGATGCTGATTATTTAAGATTACAAAATCTTCAAATTGGTTATACTTTTGACGAAAAGTTTGTTTCAAAACTTAATTTAAGTAATTTAAGATTTTACGTTAGTGGAAATAATATTGCTTTATTCACTGGCTATTCAGGTCTAGACCCTGATGCAAATATTTTAAGTAATACAGATCTTAATCCACCTGCGACTTCTTGGTTGTTAGGAATGAATTTAACATTTTAAGAAATAAAAATATAAATTATGAAAAAATACAATCTATTTAAGCAGGTACTTACTGTACTATTTGCTGTACTTATTGTACAAGGATGTACAGATAAAGATTTAGATGCTCCTTTTGCAAAGCAAACTGCGGTTAGCTTTTTCTCTGAAGGAGGTACTGATAGCTATAACAAAGCAATAATTGGTGGCTATGCAAAATTAACTCAGTTTTATAAAAATTATACTGGAGTTAATGGTACACCAAGAACATATTTAAATGCAATTGCATTAATGCGTGATGATATGTTAACTTCAAATCAACCAGATCCTTATGAAGTATTTGGATCATTAACAGCTACTGATGCTTCAACTTCTGATTATTATAAATTGGCTTACCAATTGGTAAACAGAGTGAATCTTACGTTGGAATATATGGCTGAATACGGAGATAAAGTTTTCGTTGATGATATGGAACTTAAAAACACCTATGAAGGTGAAGCTAGATTTATGAGAGCCTATATGTATTTTCATATGGCAATAAATTATGATACACCTCCATTAATAGTCAATACAATAACTGATTTAGCATTTGTGCCATCTAATAGTGCTTCTGGTGAAGTTTTAGATTATGCTATTAGTGAGCTTACTGCAGCAGCAGCATTATTACCAGATAGTTGGGCAGCTCCAAATACTGGTAGAGTCACTAAAGGTTCTGCACTAGGCATTTTAGGTAAAGCTTTATTACATAAGGCCACCGTAAATGGTTATAATGGTGGTGATTTAGGTTTGGCTTTAGCTGCTTTTAATCAAATTGATGGTTTAGGGTATTCTTTATTATCAAATTTTGGTGATAATTTTGATGGAGAAAAGGAAAATGGAGCAGAGTCTCTATTTGAATTACAATTTGGAAATGCAGACTCAGGAAACAATAATATTTGGGTACCTATCGATGATTTTAATGTTATTGGAGATTTAGGAGGCACTTGGGGTTTTTATAGTAAACACTGGTCAATTGGTGGAGCTAGGTATATGTTGCCTTCTGCTAAATTAGAAGCTTCATTTGAAGCTGGAGACCCTAGAATGGCGATGACAGTTGCTGGTGGTATCATATCTAAATATACCGCTAAAGATGTAGTTGATGGTGCTGGAAAAACAAGTTTTAATAATGCTAGAGTATTAAGATTGGCAGATGTAATGTTGATGAAAGCTGAAGCAATGCTAATGTCTGGTGGTGATAAGTCTGTAGCTATTGGTATGTTAAATAAAGTTAGAGAAAGAGCAAGAAATTCTGCTAGTCCTGCTAGTGCTGTTCCTGCAGATAGAAATACTGCCGAAACCGACGAAAATGTAATTCTACAATGGATTATGGAAGAAAGAGTAGCTGAATTGTCAGGTGAAGAAGCTTGGAGATGGTATGATTTAATTCGCTGGCATAAAGCGGGTAAAATTGACATGACTTCTTGGGATTTCAGTTCTATTCAAACAACTGCTTTTGATGTAAGTAAACATTTATTACTACCTTTCCCTGCTTCTGAAGTAAGTGTTAGTAGTGGTTCTTTAGTTCAAAATGCTGGATATTAATTTGAATTAGTATTTATTATATAATTATTTAAAAGGGATGGTTTTATAACCATCCCTTTTTTTTATACCCATAAAAACTCATGAAAAATAATTTTTCTTGTCCAAATTGTCAATCAAAACAAAGAGTAAAGCATCTGTTTTTTATGTCTAATATTTCTACTTGGTCTTGTATTAGTTGTAATTCAGCTTTAAAACCAAAGAAAATGTCTTCTACTTCTTTTATTATAGGGTTTTTATCAGTAGTTATACCTTCCTATTATTGTTTGAATATTTTAAAATACAATTTGATTCTAACATTGTCAGTGGGTTTATTATTTGGAATTCTTTCATATTCCTTAGGGCTTTTATACTATTATTATAGTATTGAATTAGAAGAAATATACTAAAAACACCACTCTGCACCTTACAATTTCCCCTCCTACGCTAAAGCTTCGATGGACAAGTTAACACCTGTGAGTCCTTCTTGAATATGATGTAATAAAAGTGTGGTAATGGTGCCAAAAATAGTTGGTAATTTTCAAAGTCTTGTTATTCCGACGTAGGAGTAATCTCAATTGAAATTATTGAACTCTAGTTAATTATTAAGCATTCAATTCTTATTCAATCTAAACAATTGTAGTTTGTCATTATTATTAGCAACTAGTATACTAAAACCTTTAGCTGTTTTTAATATTGCCATATTCTTTGCATCTTTAGAAGCGAAGAACTTGCTTTGTTGCGTAGAGGTCTCTGTAAACGTTCCGTTTCCTTTACCTAATAATAAAAGTCCCATACTTGCATCATTACGAGGTGTTTCTATCTCAGATGCAAATAAATTGCCCGCAACTAAAATATCTTGTATTTTATCGTTGTTAAAATCTTTTATAATCATTGTGTTTATAGAAGATAATTGGGCTAAATTAGGAAGTTGTGTCAATTTAAACTTTCCCTTTCCTAAGTTTTCTATATAAGTAGAGGCAAATGTCTGTGCCGAATAATGTAAGGAGTTTTCTAATGCTGTACTGGTATAAATTTCTTCTAAGGTCGCACTAGCAAAAGAATTGTAATCTTGATATTTTCGTTTAATGTTTGGTATTTGTTGTGAAGAACATTGTCTTCCACGTACGGGATATTGTATAGAATCATTATAATAACCTAATATAATATCTTGTGAGCCATTTTTATCATAATCACTTACAAAGACATCAAATGTTTTATCTAAGTCAGCTTTGTATTTATAATTTAAGCCTAAATTACCTACAATAAAATCATCATCACCATCATTATCCATATCTTTAGCCTCAATACTAGACCACCAACCTATAGTGTTTTCAAAGCTGTCACCCTCTATTTTAGCAAAAGTGCCATTGTTATTTTCAATGATTGTTATTGGCATCCATTCGCCTACTATAATTATATCTACATCTCCATCGCTATCATAATCATTCCAAACTGCATCGGTTACTAAACCTAACTCTTTTAATGTTGGAGCAATAGTAGATGTTACATCTGTGAACTTTACATTCCCTTTTTTAGTGTCGTTTCTCAAAATATAACTATCAGCTGGATAAGGATACTTTCTAGGAATTAATCTTCCGCCAACAAATAAATCTAAATCGCCATCATTATCATAATCAAAAGGTTTTACGCAAGATCCACTTTGATTCACTGGTGGTAATGCTTTTGAAGAAAAGCTAAACCTCCCTTTACCATTGTTGATATAGATTCTGTCTTGTAGTTCTTTTGCATCTGGTAAAAATTCATTACCACCACTTACGATATATAAATCTTGATCGCCATCTGCATCTG
>VAPK010698466.1_pt1 | contig 13639 bp, 17 predicted proteins | sample 3395031 | NCBI WGS metagenome assembly VAPK01 (sample SAMN08290443, study PRJNA428436) | hydrothermal vent metagenome | isolation source: Deep-sea hydrothermal vent chimney 1 | place: Pacific Ocean: Juan De Fuca Ridge | reverse complement strand
GCTTGTTTTGCAGCAATTACACCTAATAATGCCGTTCTTGAATAGTTATTAGACTCCGATAAATTTAATTGGCTGATGAGTTCATCATTACTAAAAGAGATTTCGCCAACTTTGATATCCTCTTTATGACGTGTCTTTATTTTTGAAATTTTAGAGATGCCATTTTTACTTTGTATTAACGAATTATAATTTTCTTCAACAGTATTGCCTATTGAAGAAATAATTCCCATACCGGTAATGGCAACTCCTTTATTCATCTACTTTGTTCTATGTTCTGTAATATAACTAGCCATTACCTCAATAGATTTGAATATTTTTTTCCCTTCTTTTGGATCGGTTAATTTAATTCCGTAGTCTTTATCTAGCATTACAATTAACTCTAGTGCATCAATTGAATCTAAGCCTAATCCATCACCAAAAAGTGAATCATCATCTTTTATTTCACCTATTGTTAAGTCCTCTAAATTTAATTGTTCAATAATTTTCTCTTTCAATTCTTGCTTTAATCCTTCCATTAATTTAATTTTAATTGGTATAATTTGGTTATTTCTTTTGTTGTATGCTTTATTGTTCCTTCTTTGGATACTAAATATAAAAATGCCTCATAATGGTCATCATCAAATTCAACCCATCCGCAAAGGACTTTATTTGCTTTATTTACTGATAATAAACTATTCGTATAAGCAACTAAATGTTCTGCATTAAAATTGGCAAAGATAAAAAAACTATTTTCAGAATACAGCTTATGTTTAATGCTAATTTCGCCGATACAAATATTTGGCAAAGTATATACAAAAACCGCCGGACTTGGATAATAACTATCTTTATTCTGGATAGATTTTTGGTATTTTCTATCGGTATCTAAACTAGATGCTTTGTTAGAAAATACAATAGCTATATTATTATCAACTTCAACATCTAATCCTTCATTTTTTAATAAGACATCAGCTGCTAAAAATGCCAATTTACTTAGATTATCCATTTTAAAAAATTTCGAATAATTTGTTTCTACAGCTTTGTATGCAGCTTTTATAAATTCAGGAAATTCATTATTTTTATCTTGATATATAGTAGAACCATTTAAAGAAACTGTATTGTTCTTAATATGACAAAATGATTTTATATGATATGCAGTATCTAACACGTTCTACTTCTTTTTGCAAACTAATATAGTATGGTAATCTCCAACACTTATATCTTCTTTAATCATCATTCCCGCCTGTTCAACTAATTCTATCAGCTCTGAAGCTTTGTACATTTTACTGTTACCATTTGCCATTACTGTAAAATATATTGATGTGGCTTCTAAAATAAACTTTGCGTTATCAAATTTTTGTCTATCAGTATAAGTTTCCATAATTAACAACTCGGTTTCATCATCCATAGATGCCACACTTGTTACTAATATTCTTAGGATTTCTTCTTTAGAAAAACAATCTAAAAACTGGCTCATCCAAATGACATTGGCACCCGTAGGAATGTGCAACTTCTCATTTGATAACCAATCTATTTCAAAGCCTGAAACTCTATTTTCAAAGCCTGCGTTTTTTGTATTATTTAATGCTACATTCAATTGTCCTGGCAAATCAATAATTTTTATGTTAACATCATCGCTATATTTACAAGCACTTAATGCAAATTTACCTGTATTACCGCCAATGTCAAATATTGTTTTTGGATTGTTTCTAAAGACAATTTCTAACGCATCATTAAATACTCCATCAGAATAATGATGGTCAAATTCAAACCAAGCTTTTTTTATTTCAGAAGGCAAGGCAGATAAACCCTCATAAACCGTATCCCAATCACCTAATTCTTTTAAGCCTGATGGTTTCCCTGTTTTTATAGACTCTTCTAAATGAGACAAGCCCTTATAACAAACTTCGTTGGTGAAATTTATATTTACATTAACGGTTTCATGAGAATTTAGAAAATAACCAACCTTAGTGATTTCATAATTTTCTTGTTCATTTTTAAAAACGATATCTGAACTTTCTGCTATCTCTAACAATACACCAATACCATACTTACTGATTGACAATTCTTTTGATATATCTTCTAATGAAATTCCTCCTTTTTTTCTTTTTTCAAAAATAAGATCTAAAATTCCTAATTTTCTAAGGGAAACTGTGGTTTGGAACACAAATGGAGCAAAAGCTATTCTTTGTGCCGCTTCTAATGCATCTATAGCTTTTAATGATTTTATTTGCATAGTTATACTTTTATTAATTCTTTATTGTTCTCAAATGTAGTAAAACTACGTTCTTTGTATGGTTAAATTTTTGGACACTGATTTCACTAATTTACACGGATACTGTAATAGATTTAGCATAAATTTTATTGTTGCGGAAATTTCACAAATCAGACTTTCAGTCTGCCAAACTAAATCTATAAACTTATATTTCATAGCCGTTCACTTTTTTAAATAATACGGCTGTATTACATCCTCCAAAACCTGAAGCCGTTTTTAAGAAAGTAGTTAACTCCTTACTTTCATTTCTTTCAATCACATTTATTTTTTGAGAAACCCCTAATTCATCATATCCTAAGGAAGCGTATAAAGTATTATGACAAAGTGATTGCATACCAATAATGGTTTCAACTAACCCGGAAGCTCCTAGTGTATGTCCGTAATAACCTTTCAAACTATTAAGAGGTACATTGGATAGTTCCATTCTATTCATAGCAATGGCTTCCATTTCGTCATTAAAAGGTGTTGCTGTACCATGAGCTGATATATAATCAATGGCTTCAGGCTGAATATTTGCTTCTGTAAAAGCAGCCAACATACTTCTATACAAGCCTTCACCTGTACGGGATGGACCAGAAATGTGATTTGCATCATTACAAGAACTATCTCCTAATATTTTAACGGCATCATCTGATTTTAAATCGTTATTGGAAGTAACTAAAACCGAAGCTGCTGCTTCACCAATAGTTATTCCTGTTCTGTTTTTTGAAAATGGTTTACACGGTTTTTCACTAATAGCTTGAAATGAATTAAAACCTGATAGGATAAATTCTGAAATCACATCACCACTAACAATCAATGCATTTTCATACACTCCGCTTTGTATCAATCGCTTTGCAATGGCAATCGATAAAACACCTGACACACATGCATTTGATACTATAATTGCTTCATTTTCAAAACCAAAAAAGTATTGAATCTGCATTCCTAATCCAGGTAAATAGGCTCTTTCTTTTGGGAATTCTGATTCAGAATCAAGTGCATCAACGTTTCCTTTAGTGGTGGAAATGATTAGTGCTGTTTTTTTTGTTATTTCAACGTTAGATTTTTGAATCACATCATTTAAAGATAGGATCATCATCTTTTCTAAACGCGTATATTCTTTGATGTCTCCCAATTTTTCAAAAGCATTGTCCAATTCATCAATATCAACTAAAGAGGAATAAAATGGTATTTTCGACACTTTTTTATTGATATGTTTTTGAATGCCAGAGATTCCTTTTGAAACATTTTCAATATTAGACAAGGTATCAAATCCTAATGCAGAAACAATATTATTATATGATACAAATACCTCCATTCTATTATTTTAATAATCCCATTTTTCGTTTCCATTCATTAAAAAAGTCAGGTTGTATTAATGATAATTCTCCATCATCGCTAACAAATACCTGTACCGTTTCTCCTGTACATACTACTTTCCCTTCAGGGTTAAATATCTCATATTTAAAGATCATTTTTGCAGCTAATGAATCAACAAAAGTAGTTTTAATCTTAGCAATTTCGCCATAGTGTAAAGGCAATTTATGTTCGCAGGTTGATTTTACGATAGGTGTTGTAAATCCGTTTGCTTTTATTTCTAAATATGAAATACTATGCGCTCTACCAAAGGCTTCTCGCCCATCTTCAAAATAGGTAATATAATAGCCATGCCATACAATGCCTAAAGGGTCGGTTTCATTAAAACGAACTCGAATAGTTGATTCAAAACTAATTGTATTCACACTTTTATATTTTTAATTTACTAATTCTCTCTGTTAGTGTCTGGTCGAGCACAGTCGAGACCTTTTTATATCTTATATAGTTCTCGACTGCGCTCGAACTGACAAAATCATTATTTATTTTTATTATATTCTTTGTACCTTTTTAAACTGCCCTTTTCTTTTCATCATAGAATATTGAAATTGCAACCGTTATTATAAAAAATAGAAACAATAACCCAATTTCTGGCAATACTTCAATAATACCTCCATGACGTAAAAATACATCGTAAAAAGCATTTAATCCCCAACTCATTGGAGATATATTAGATAATGTTTGCATAAATTTCGGCATCATAAATACCGGAACCCAAACACCTCCAATAGCAGCTAAAATAACAACTGCTGTAGCACCAAACGGTGGCGCTTGTTCATATGTTTTAGCCAATGTACCTAATAAAATTCCAAAGCCTATTGCTGCTAAACCAGAGAATAATGCTACTAAAAACAATACGATAAAACTTGAACCTACTTCTAAAGCTTCTAATCCTAAATATGGGAATAAAAATACGCCTATTGCCAGCATTAATAAGAATTGTATTAAACAAACTATTAAATAGGTAATTATTTTACCGCCTAAAACAGTAGCATATGATACAGGATTTGTTCTTAATCGCACAAAAGTGCCTTGACTTTTCTCTTTTACAACATTAATTGATAATGGGATTACAATAAAGAAAATAGCAAAAAGTGTCCATGCAGGTACATTGTGCTGTGTTGAATTGGGGAATATATCTTCACCTCCTCCTTTTGGGTTTATTTCTTTAAATGTTATGAAATTGCCTGCTTCTAACGAAGAATCATTTTCTACACCATCTTCACTAAACTCCTCTTGAAAAGCACTATATATTGATTTTGATTCTATTTTAGCTATCATTTTATCAATGCTATTCATTACAGCATTTTTAAATGTTTTTTGTGAAGCCGGATCAAAATATAGTTTTATTTCTTTAGCAGGAATCAGTTCTTTAGTACTCAAAGTATCTTCTTCTACACCTAATTCACTTAAAATTTTTGAAACGTTTTGTGATACTTTTTTCTGCAGATCGATCGTAATATCTTTAGGAATAATCACAGCTAATTGGTATTTACCTTTTAACACAGCTGTTCTTGCAAGTTCTTCAGTTAGATCAATATTGTCTTTTTGGGTTATGATTTCAAAAATATCACTCTCTTGTAAATTATCTTGAATTGTTTTTGATAAATCACCTTTATCATTATCAACAAAAAGAATCGGGATCTTAACATTGTTTACAATCTTGAATGAACTATCTTGAATTAATGTCACAGTTATAATCAACACTAACGGCATCACAAATAAAATTGCCAATCCGCCAAGATCTCTTAGCAGTAATAACATTTCTTTATATGCCGACATCAATAACTTACGCATGGTCTCTTAATGCTAGTCCTGTTAATGAAATAAATACATCTTCTAAATTATGTGCATCAATTGTACTCTCAATTAAAGATGAAGGTGTACCCTTAGAAATTATAAGCCCCTTATCTAATATAGCTACTCTATTACAAAATTCTTGTGCTTCGGTTAAATGATGTGAGGTATAAACTATTGTCGTTCCATTTTTATTCAATTCTTTTAAATGGTCAATAATTACTTTTTTAGATTGCACATCAACTCCAACAGTAGGTTCATCTAAAAATAATATCTTAGGGTTGTGTAAAATACCGGCGATAAGATTGACTCTTCGTTTCATACCGCCTGAAAAAGTATCTACTCTTTTATGTGCAAATTTTGTCAATCCGAGGCGCTCTAAATTTTCTGACACAACCTGTTTTAATTGTTTACCGAATAAACCATACATACTACCAAAATACATCAAATTTTCATGAGCAGTAAGTGTTGGGTATAATGCGTATTCTTGTGGTACAACTCCTATTAGTTGTTTTATTTTTTTACTGTTTTGTTTAAATGACAACCCATTTATTGTTAAACTACCTGATGTAGGTTTTAACAAACCACAAAGCATTGATATTAAGGTTGTTTTACCAGCTCCGTTTGGACCTAATAATCCTATTATTTCACCTTCAGTAATTGTTAAATTTAATTGTTGAATTGAATATTCATTCGCTCCCTTATACTTTTTAGAAATATCTTGAATATGGATTATAGAAGGGTTCATATAATTATATTGCCTTTTTTAATTTTTTAAAGAATTCTTCTTCTTTATCAGCAATAATTACGAGTTTATCTGCCACTTTATTATAGCTATCAACTTCTGAACTTCTATTTTTATAGATTCTTGAAGCATCTAATGCAAAATCGCGCCATAGATCCCCAATTTGAGTAATTTCTTTAGACAATACTTTCAATTTAGGATTGTTTAAAATAACGGATGCTTCTTCTAAAAAAGCACCATATATAAAACGGAATCCACCTCCACCAGTACCAATTTCTTCCTGCATTCTTACTATTTGTCCTAAATAATGATTTGCTTTTTTTACACCTAATTTAACTGGCCATTTTCGGATTAGTTTCGCCACTTTACGGATTCCTTTTACACCAACTATGGGTACAGGAGCCAGCATATCTCTACACGTACTTTTTATTCCAATTTTAATAGCTTTTTCCAACTCTAGCTTTTCAGGATAATTTATAGGATAATACATATGCCCTTTAGGGGCAAAAGCGCCTTTCGCAAAACGTACTTTTTCTAATTCTTTTTCCGTTAAGGTAGTAACCTTTTCCATGACAGGATCACTAATTAAATAGGTATCCTCTTTTTTGCCATAAACTACCATATTATGCGCATTAAAATGAAAACGATATTCATCAGGAAAATAGGTCAAATTATAAACTCCTACCTGCAAACCAACAGGGTTATTATTTTTCAATTCAGCATCTAAGGCTAGTTGTGCTTTCTTTTTATCTCTAAACTTATACCGTTTTACTTTCATTTTTAAACGTTTACTAAAACGCTTAAAGATAAAACCCGGCATTGGTCTAAAACTTATTGCTGGAGCATAATTTACTTTTAAAAAAGGTATATAAACAAAAAACAATCCTGAACCTATACCAAAGACCATTGGTTCACTGATATCATGTCCGTTGTGTTTTAATAAATTAGAAACCACTCCGTTTTCACAGTGGGCAGATTGATTATGTGTAAAATCTATCTTCATAAGTTGCTTTCATGTGTTTAAAATTTTCTCGCCAAGGCGCAAAGGCGCAAAAGCTAGTTGTTAATCATTACCTTGGATGTCAAAATTTGGCATACTCGTTTCAATATTTTGTAATTGTACTATTGATATATCAAAAACAGCGGCGTATTTATGTAACGTTTTAGTATTTAATTTTTTAAAAACCGAAGGTTTAAAATGCCTTTTTACTCGCCATTGCCACAAACCAACATAACTGGCTAAAATAGGAAGGTCCATTTTATGAACTTCCATATAATATTCTATAGGGCTGGTTTGATTATTTAAAACGTTGGTCTTTGCTCTTTCAATACGTTCATTAATTTCTTGAATAGCATTGTTTAAAGCTATGGTTTTAGGATCCCAACCAGAACTATTTTCTGTTACATACGCTCCGTTTTCATCAACAGCATAACAAAGTTCTCTAAAGCTAGCAGATTCTAAATTACTTTTATCTTGAGGTACATCTTTCTTTCTCATTATACTTCTTGAATAAATAAGTTCATCTCACAATCTGCTAACAACGTAGTCTCATTTTCAAGTGTACATTTTATGGTACATATACTGTACGAATCGGTATCAAATCTAGAAACTAAGTTAGCATTCGTTGTAATTGTTTGTTTTACAATTGGCAAGCTATAAATATTTATTGATTTAATTACACTAATAAAGCCAATAACATCATTTGTTAGACCTTCAAAGTCATCTTCATCAAAATAACTTTTTCCTACAATTGAAGAACATGTTTGCGCTGCATTTTCTATCAAGCCACATTCTGACAGCGAATTGTTAGAAACAAAGATACAATCAGGTTCAATCTTAAAAATGGTTTTTACAGTATCTTTATCAAAATCTATAATATAATCTACCATGAGCATAGGAACTCTATGTGGTAAAAACTTTTTTATATCGATATGATTTTGCAAATTTTTCAATTATTTTGCTAAAACAGTTTTCATTTCACCATAAGCTATTTCCTCATTACCAAGTTCTACACTAATATTTACCAGCGTAACACCCATAATTTCATGTAAAACAGAAACAGTAGTTTTTATTTTTTCTCCTAGTTTTGGTAACTTCTTTATTTCAACTTTTTTTATTGAGCCTATATAACCTGTTGGTGCCGGTAAATTTCTAAGGTAGTATTGGTAGCCGGTATACAATGCAATTGTTTGAGCCATATGCTCAATTAAACCAGGCTCAGTAAATAGTGAATTTTTTGTAAATATATTGTTTTCGCTAATGGTTAATCCTGCAATAATTTTATCTTCAGAGTACTGTATTAGCTTATCAACCATAACAAATGGTTTTTTTTGAGGAATCAAATCTTCAATACTCACATTGTCTAATATATCATCATGAGAATTCTTCATTTAACAAACTGTCAAATAAGCATATGTATAAGAAAATCTAGCACTTTCCGGTACTGATAATAATATTTTGTCTCCTTTTTTTAGTTTACCTGAATTTACCAATTCTTCTAACATAATATAAATAGAAGCAGCACCAACATTCCCTATTTTATCTAGGTTCATAAACCAATTCTCATAAGGAATTTCAACACCTTGAACAATCATTTCTTCATATAACCGATCTTTAAAATAATAAGAAGAAACATGCGGTAAATAATAGGTGATATCAGATGCTTTTACATTGTGTTTTCCGATGGCGTTTTTTAAACTTTCAACTCCTTTTTGCAAAATATTCTCACCTAATAATTTCACATCTTGCTTCATTGCAAACAATGATTTTTCACTCCATTCATGTGCAGAGTATTCACTCCAGGGTTTTAAATGTCCGTTTTCTAATTTATCAGCACCGGCATACATACAGGTTTCTAATTCATGTGCATAAGAAAACCCTTCCATCCATTCAATCTTTAAAGGATTTTTTCCTTTAGGTTCACTTTCTAGTAAAAAAGCACCAGCGCCATCAGAAAGCATCCACCGTAAAAACTCTTTATTAAAAGCAATAATGGGTTGTTCTTCTAAGGCTTTTAAATGATCGATCTCGTCTTCAAAAGTATTAGACATCATCCAAGAAGAAGTTCTTTCTGAACCAGCACAAACTGCATTTGTAACCTGATCAGCTTTTATCGCCAAAAAACCATATTTTAAAGCATTCATACCAGAACAACAAGCTCCAGAAGCGGAATTTATTTCTAAGTTTCTATTCTTTAAGAAACCGTGAACCATGGCTGCATGTGAAGGTAATATTTGATCTGGACTAGAAGTACCACAAGAAAGTAATTCAATATCTTTTGTTGTGAAGTCATCATCACATAATAGCTCGATTGCCTCTTTAGTTAATTGTGCATTATTATGAGTAATATTACCATTATCATCAATAGCGTAATATCTATTTTTAATTCTATTATTACGCAAAACAATTCGTCTTGCCTTAGATGATTTACCATTTAAAAGACCCAACTTCTCTTCCATTTCTTCATTAGAAACAGGTTTATTAGGCAAATATTTGGCAATTCTAGTTATGTAAACTTCGTTCATTAGTTGGTTGCACTATTTTTGGTTATAGCACTATTCTTGGTTGTTGTCTATTTTAAATTAACAGACCTATAATAGTTTCTTTCTCTTTTTATTTTACCAATTAAAGGCAAATAAGTTAACAAAAATACAATAAATACTATAGGTGCAATTAACCAAATGGCAAATAATAAATAATTATTAAAAGCTTTTATCCATTTTTTTCTTTTTGGATCTCCGGCTTTTCCTTTTTTAATAATCAAATTTGCCCACTTACCAAATAGAATATTTGCTCTTTTATCTACTAAAACTAAAAATGGTTTTATGCGAACAGCTTCAAGCTCTAATAACTTATCTTGTAACTTAACGTAGTCATTTTTTAAAAGACTGTTTAATATTGGTGTTCCAAATTTTACTGATTCATCTATATCTTTTTGAGAAACACCGGGTTTTGGAAAAATACCCAAATAGCGTTCTTTCTTACCGCTAAACATCCATTTAGAAATAGTAATAACACTTATATGATTTATATTTCTGTCAACCAGTGCAATGTTACCTACTAATTTGGCTTGGGTTTCAAGAAGTAGTGATTTTACTTTTTCTTGAGCCATTATCCACATATTTCTACAACCAATTACGGTTATAACTGGAGTATTATTTAATACCTTTTTTGCGCTATCAGATTTTAAAAATGAATTTATTGGGATAGATGGCGTTAAATACCATACTTGATATGCTAAAATTACCAAATCATATGTTTTATTCAATACTTCTCCTTCAGGTTTTTCCAATTCACATGGAATTTGTAAAAAAGATTCAGGAAAAGCGTCAAAAAAATTATCCTTTTTCCAAGGAAAGTTATATGACTTAGCAGGTTTAATTTGGTGATAGGCAACTGAAATTTCATTAGAAGTTTCTAGTTGCTTAACAACATTTTTAGCAATCTCAAACAATTGACCTGATTGCGTATAGTATATTACAAGTATATTTTTCATACTTTTAATTGTTTCTTTTTGTATCCATATCTTCCCAAAAATCGAAATAATTAAACCATTGTAACTGATACTTAGCTAATACTCTCTCCATAATTTGAGTATATTCTTTTAATAGACCTTGAGCATCTCTATTTTTAACTGTTGTAATACGAGTATATAAATGATAATGTTTATTGGTTTCTTTCATTACATATACAAATGCAACAGGCACTTTTAATCTAGATGCTAACAAAAATGGCCCCGCAGGAAACTTTGCTTCTTTACCTAATAATTCTTCAGTCAGAAAGCGGGTTCCTTCAAAATATCTGTCTCCGGTAAAACAAACTAATTCTTTATTACTTAATGCCGTATTAATTTCAAATATATGTGAAAAATCTTCTTTTATTAGAATTAAGTTGACATTGGATTTTTTGGCAACACTTTCTAAATATTCTTTAATATCATTATGTTCTGTATCTACAGTAACTATATTTATTTGTGAATTTATATCTATTTCTTTAAAGAAGAATTCTGCAATTTCAAAATTTCCAACGTGACCACTTATTAAAATACCTCCAGTATTATTGTTAAGTAATTTTTTTAATTCTTCTCCTCCATCAAACTCGTAGGTAAATTTATTTCTTAATCCTGAAGAAATGGCAACCTTATCAATAATTGTTTGTCCAAATTTATAGTTGCTTTGGTAAACTTTAAAAATACTTTTTATTCTTGAAAATTTTAAGCGTTTGTTAAAATAATAAAATGCAGCTTTGGTACCTTTAGGAGAGAAAAAAAGAAAATAAAAGGCTACAAAATATAAAATGAAGTATGCAGAACCTAATCCTATTTTTTTTATAAAAAAAATAAAAATCTTATATCCAAAAACTGTCCCTCTAGACTTCCCTTCCCATTGAGCCATTCGCTAAAAATAAAAAATTGAAATTATTATATATCCCTATCTCGAGTACCAGAGACAGAATAGCTTTTCTTGCTACAAACATACCATTTTAACCTAAATTACACATAATAATTTCTATTATGTGTAATTTACATTAAGTGCCATAAAATCTAAAACTTCGAAGTAAGTATCGAAGAGCAATCTTTTTAGCCTAATTTTCTCTCAATTAGATTATAAAAGTCTTGCATAGTTTTTGTGTTTATAAAATCTTCACCAACTAATTTGATTCCAAAATTTGCTTCAATAGCTACAACTAGGTCTACAAAATCTAAACTATCTAATTCTAGCGTTTCTTTTAAATCAGCCTCCGGAATAATATCTTCGGCTTCAACTTCAAATTCATCTATAAGGAAATCATTTATTTTTTCAATGATATCTTCTTTCTTCATGTTCTTAAAATAATTATATCTTTTTTATTATCAATGCTGAGTTTGTTCCTCCAAACCCAAAAGAATTCGACAAAAATACATCAATTTTTTTATTTAGAGTTTCTCTAACTAAATTTAATTTTATAGAATTTTCATCAGGGTTCTTTAAATTAATATTAGGTGCAATAAATGAATGTTGCATCATTAACATTGAGTAAATAACTTCACTAGCTCCTGCCATCCAGCACTCATGACCTGTCATTGATTTTGTAGAACTAACATAGGGCCCTTTTTCTCCAAAAACATTAAAAATAGCTTTGGCTTCATTAGCATCACCAATAGGTGTAGATGTAGCATGTGCATTTACATAATCTATTTCTGATGCCGTAATTTCAGCATCTTTAATTGCTTTTTTCATAGCTCTTGTTGGTCCTTCAGCTGTTGGAGTAGAAATATGATCGCCATTTGAAGAAAAACCATAACCAATTACCTCTCCTAAAATTGGAGCTCCCCTTTTTACTGCTGATTCATAACTTTCTAAAATTACGGTTGCTCCACCGCCACTAGGCACTAAACCATCCCTATCGGCATCAAACGGAGAAGATGCTTTTGTTGGGTCATCTAGCTTAGTAGAAAAAACTCCCAAACCATCAAAACTACCCATGGCATATTTATTAATTTCCTGAGCACCTCCACAAATAATAGTGTCTTGCAGACCACTTTTAATTAAATGATATCCTATACCTATAGAATGTGAACCACTGGCACATGCTGCACTAACAGTAAAATTAATACCTTTTAATTTAAAAATAGTTGATAGATTGATAGTCACAGTAGAATTCATTGCTCTAAAAATAGCACCTGAACCAACTAAGGTAGTATCTTTTTTCTCTCTAATTTTATCTACAGAATCAATAATGGATTTTGCAGTACTATCATTACCGTATAAGATACCTATTTCATTAGTATCTAGAAAGTCTTGATCAATATTGGCATTTTTTAACGCTTCAATTGTAGCAATATATGCATACTGAGCTTCTTCGCCTAAACTAATTCGTTGTCTCCTAGACAATTCTTTTTTAAGGTTTGGCTCAGGAACCATACCGGTTAGCGGAGAACGATAACCAAACTCTTTACGATCAATATCATAAACAATTCCTGATTTTCCTTTGTATAAAGAATCTTTTACTTCATCTAAATTACTCCCAATACATGAGTAAATACCCATTCCTGTTATTACAACTCTTTTCATATTCAATTTAGTAGCTATGAGTATATGCCACCATTTATATTAATAATTTCACCCGTGATATAAGAAGATTTTTTAGATGCCAAAAAAGATACTAGGTCTGCTACTTCTTCAGCTTCTCCAAATCTATTAACAGGTATCATTTTTTTTAATTCTTTTTCATCTAAATTACTCGTCATATCCGTTTTGATAAATCCTGGAGCAACTGCGTTCACTGTTATTTTTCGTTTTGCAACTTCTTGAGCCAATGCTTTTGTTGCAGCTATAACAGCTCCTTTAGCAGCAGAATAATTAGTCTGCCCCGGTGTACCTTTTACACCTGAAACAGAAACCATATTTATTATTCTACCATATCTATTACTCAGCATTTTTTGAATTAAATGATTGGTAACATTAAAGAAACCATTTAAACTGGTATTGATTACTTTTTGCCAATCATC
>VAPK010176416.1_pt1 | contig 13642 bp, 8 predicted proteins | sample 3395031 | NCBI WGS metagenome assembly VAPK01 (sample SAMN08290443, study PRJNA428436) | hydrothermal vent metagenome | isolation source: Deep-sea hydrothermal vent chimney 1 | place: Pacific Ocean: Juan De Fuca Ridge | reverse complement strand
GGCATTCCAAAAATCGGTGATGGTATTTAAGTGTTCTTCTAAATGATTGTTCTTAATGATATCATCAAAAAAATGTTTTACTAAATCATCTTTTAACAATTTCACATAGAATTCTGACATAATAAAATGAATATTTTCTCTGTTTTGAATGTCGGTCATATGTTATATAGTGGATACTATCCTTATAGAAATGTTTTAAGTGCAATTTTACAGATAACTACTGTCAAATCCAAAAGGCAACAAATCTTTTAAAGAATTTATTTTAATAACTGAACCTGTTTCACCCATAAAATAGATGTTGATAGGTTCTTTTTGTTTGTTTTCATATTCAGAAATACTTTGCCTACAGGCTCCACAAGGGGCTATCGGTTGTGTTACTTTATGTTTAGAAGAATTTGCAGATATGGCTATTATTTGAATGTTATTTTCAGGGTATTTAGCACCTGCACTGTATATTGCTACACGCTCTGCACACATACCTGAAGGGAAAGCAGCATTTTCTTGATTGTTACCTGTTACAATTTGGTTATTATCTAATAAAATTGCAGCACCTACATTGAATTTTGAATAGGGAGCATACGCTTTTTTTCGAGCTTCAATAGCTATATGCATTAATTCTTGTACTTCACTATCCAGTTCATCTAGACTTTCATATTGCGTATAGGTTGTAGTGACTTGTAGTTTTTTCATTGGGTCTACAATTTAGGGCAAAAAAAATCATTTTAGTACTTTAGCTAAAATGATTTTTGATAATTTGTTATTCTAAAATTTATCTTTTAATAAGTATCATAGATATCTCCAAAATTAAAAGTCAAAGAGAAACGTAAAGTATTCTCTAAAGGATTATTTACATCTGAAGAATTTATCAGATAAGACATATCTAAATTCAAGCTTTTAAATTTAAAACCGGCACCTAATGTGAAATATTTACGAGCACCTTTTACATCACTTTCATTGAAGTAACCTGCTCTAATACCCAAGGTATTGTCGTACATATATTCTGCACCAACAGCCCATGTAAACTCCTTAATCTCTTCACTAAAACCATTAGGAGCATCTCCAAATGATTGAAAAACACCCGGTAAAAAACTTACATCATCATCTTTACCACTTGTAATTTCACCAGTTTGATTGTCTCTAATTGGTGGTGTTGGGACTAATAATTTATTAAACTCTACATTTGGTGTGATAGAATTCATATCGTCTAATATAATTTCAAAACCACCACCTAAACGTAAATTTGTTGGGATAAAACTTTCTCTACCACCTTCAGTTAAAGAAACTTTTGGACCTAAATTAGAAATATTAAAACCACCTCTCCAGATACCATTAATGTTTCCATAATTTTTTTCATGAGATTGATAATAACCTGCAACATCAACTCCAAATGCATTTACTGTTTTTAAATCTGAATTTTCAACTCTTAAAGCATAATCAGAACGGATATACCTCAGGACAACTGCCATTGAGAAAGTTTCATTTAATTTTAATGAATAAGAACCATCTAAAGAAAATTCACTTGGATTTTCTGTTCCGATTGGGTTTCCGCTAGAATCAGTTAAATCAATTGTACCCAATGAGAAGAATTTTAGATTTGTAGCCCATGCACTATTCTCACCAATTCTATTTGAGAAAGTTAAACTACTAACAAAAACATCATTAGTTAAGTTTCTTAACCAAGGTGTGTAATTTACACCTACTGAAAATTGTGATGCTGAAAAAGCATATTTTGCAGCGTTGAAGTGTTGTGAATTCGCATCAGGAGATGTTGCAATACCAATATCGCCCATACCACCAGATCTTGCATCGGGTGCAATCATTAAAAATGGTGCTGCTGTTGTTATTGCATTGGGCTCGTCTTGAGCATAGGTTTTACCTAAACTTAAAAGAGCAAGTAAAATTAAAAAGGGTTTTTTCATTAGAATATATAAGTTAAATTTTTTTAAATCTTTCATCTTATTGTAAAATGACTAATTTTTCAAATTTTTCGTTTTTAGTATTCGTTACTAATGATTTTACATTGAGTTTATAAATGTATACACCTTTTCCTATTTTATTACCAAAGTCATCTAAACCATTCCACGAAATTGATCGTGATAAATTTTCAGATTGTACAGTTTGATTAATTGTTTTAATAATTTTACCAGACACTGTAAAAATCTGAACTTGTACTTCTAATGGTTCATTAGGTTTATTATGATTAAACCAGAACTCTGTGTAATTTATAAAGGGATTAGGGTAATTCAAAACATTACTCAACACCAAATCACTATTATTGACTACAGTAAAATTTAACGTAGCTTCTGACGAATTATTGTATGTATCCCAACATTTAAAATTGAGTGTATGTAGACCAGGTTCTAAATTTCTAAATGGAAATTTCACTTTTCCTTTGGTAAAATCATCTAATTCAGTCTCGTAAAAATCATTTAGTATAAACGGATTTGCTTGGTCTCCATCTAAAATTGCTACAATATCATGGTCAACAGCGGTGATTGAGGTATTGATACCTGAGCTATCTTCTAAAACAGCAATAAAATGTGGTGATTCACTCGTATTACCTCCATCAACAAAAGATTCATCATCCATAAATAAAGTTATGGTTGGCCCTATTTTATCTTCTGGTGCATTTTCATTAATTCCGCCAATAATAATTTCTTGATTAACACCTGATTTATCAATTTTTTTATTGTCAGCATAAAGACTAATCTTGGCTTTACCAAAGGCAATTCGTATATCTTTAGGTACGATAAAATTAAAATTAAAGATGCCATTTTTAACGGATGCTCTGCCTCTAAATATTTTACTTTCTGTGGCGTCAAAAGTCAATTTATTTCCAAAATTATTATTATCTAGCGTAATTCTATCCACCGATTTATCAAAAATTGTAGTTGAAATTTCACCATTAAAGTCTGTTAAGGCATTACCTGAAGTATCTGTAATAATTCCTTCTAAGTTTATTTTTGACAACGCCTTAAGTTTGTCAGTTGTTTGATTGATGTCAACCCCATTCATTTTGGTAAGCTTGATGTTGGGCTTTGGTAATGCTAATTTCATTGCAGGATCACCAATAAAAAAAAGAAATAGCCGCTGACTGGTATTCGGAGCTAATGGATCATTTTTCATTTTCATTAGAGCTTCAGCAATTGTATAATCTTCACCATTAAAGGCTAATAATTTTTTAATCAAAATTTCATTAAATCGTTGACCAACACTAATAAAAATTTCTCGAGTGGTCGTAATTAAACTTACAGCACCTCCGTTAGTATTCGAAAAAACAAATTCACCAGCTGTAGGTCTTGAAGGGTTGTCAAATTTTGTAAACTCACAGGTTACAGTAATCATTAATGGCAATGTATTAATGTTGTTCCAGTCTTGAATTTGTGGGACTTCTAAAATACGTTCTCCTGCCCATCCATCTTCACCGCCATGACCAAAATAATCGATTAGTAAAGTGCCAGTTTCAATGGCATTATCAATAGCTTCATTTACATCAGGGTAACGTTCGCCACCAGCAGACGTTTGTTGTACAAAGGCATCAGCATAAATTTTGGTGATATTAAAAATTGGGCGGTTATCCTTAATGTCATCCGCAAGGCGTTCAACAGTTTCTTGTAATATAAATTCACTGGCAAGGTCAGGGTCATCAGCAACCAACGTTATTTTATTACGCCAGTCTCCATATGCATCTGTACTATAATAGTTTAATGTTTTGTCAACAGCATCCTTGGCGTCATTTATCGTTGTGATTAAAAACCTTCCAGTGGCAACATCTTGTTCATCTGAATTACTTAAGCTACCTTCATTATCATCCATCATCCCATAATAATCATCAGTAACATAAGAGCGTGCAAGGTCAAAACTTTCAAATGATTGATAGGCAGGTACAATATTGTTATTGTCATTAACTCTATCTTTAAAGTCAAAAGAAGCATCGCCAAATAAACATACATATTTAATTTTAGCATCGGCCGATGAAGCATTAAGGTATAAGTGTCTGATAAAATCTCTAATAGCGGTCAGGTCTGGTGAGCCAGAGCTAAATTCATTATAAATTTCTTCTAAATTGACAACTTTTGTAGTAAGGTTAGAATTATTTCTATGATAGTCAGCCAAACGTTCTGCTTCATTCATCAAATAATCACGAGTAATAATGAGATAGTCAATATCTTTTAAGCTATGTAAATTCTGATTTACAACTTTACTATTCTCTAGTATTTCAGGCTTGAAATAATTGGTTTCGTTTAAAGCGACAAACTCTTGTAATTTATTACCACTAATTGTTTTGAAAGTAAAATTATTAGCATCAGCGAGGTTGCTCATAATTTTAGGGTTGATATTGTCGGTGACATTCCACACTTGATAAATTGCAGCACTATTTTCTATTTGATAGGCTAAAACTGAGTTTGAAGGAACTGCAAGTGTATTAAAGTTTCGAAATGAAAATTGTTTGTCACCAGCAATTAATTTTTTCACTCCTATTATCTCTACATAATCTAAATAAGCTTTGGCTGAAGGGTTTCCATTGTTATTATAAGTGATTTCAATTTCAATACTGTTTGTATTTATAGTTGTGCTTTGAACAGATTCTCTAGGTATTGCAAGAGTTAGACTTCCGTTTGAAACTGCAGAAAAATTAATAGGACTTAAGTTTTTTCCATTTACACTAATTTCTAGTGTCGAAGGTGTGGATGAAATTGCAAGACCTCTTACTCTAACAGAAATATTTTCTGAAGCATCTAAATTATCAACGTTAAAACTAACCTTAATTGTATTTTCAGCACTTAAATTTTTTCCGAACCATTGTTGACCATTATGAAATATGTTTTCTTTTTCATCTTCTACATAATCGAAATAATTAAAAGTTGAAATGGTTTGTGTTGCAGGTGCTGTTATTTCAATATCATTAAGGATGCGTTTGCCTGAGCCGTTGTCAGTTGTTATAAAATAGTAGGCTTTATCACTATATATATTGTTGATGTGTTTTGATTGACTTGGTTGTGCTGTAACAATATCCCATTGGTCTGGTCCTTTACCATAAAATAAAATATAGTCATCATTGTCAAAGCGATTGTCTTGTTCTCCTTTGACAAAAATAGCATTCTCTTGTAGGCCATCGTGTCTGAAATCACTGTTCAACATAGCTAGTAATTGTCCGCCATTTCCAAAAATTCTAATATTTTTAGGATTGATTTCACTAGTGTTGATACCTAAGTTTTGTAAAAACTCCCCATCAATTTTAAAAACACCAGTAGTGTCAATAGCAAATTTATACCAGTTACCTTGTGATAGTACAGAGTTTTTTACAGTAGAAGTCGCTTTATTTTGATAGACTTTGTTTCTTTTTACTTCTTGAGAGAAAATAAAAAAAGGAAGAATTAAAAGGACTATAAATAAAGGTGTATATATTTTTTTAAAAATCATAAACTTGTCATTAATATAAAACGCACGCAAGTTAAGTATACTTATTTATATATAAGACTATAGATTAAAGTTTGCAGAATATCTTTTGTCTTTAGTGGGAATTATTAGTTAAGCGTAAATTATAGTTAAATAAATATCACATTTTATATCAATACATATACTAAAGAAATAAAACTATCGTTATACAAGCATTACAAGGCATAATGTGCTAAATAATGGGAATCTATCAACCCTAATTAACAAATTTAAGATTTAAATAATGAAAAGGTATAACGGAAACAAATTTTTATTAGTAGTGTTAGTAGTAGCTACTTTAATTAGTTGTAACAAAAAATCAAGAACTCATTCAGAGTTGACAGGTTGGAAATTTAATGATCCAACGTATGGTGGTTTTACAGCTAATACTAGTTATTCAGGTCAAAAAACACCTCCAGGTATGGTGTTGATTGAAGGAGGTACATTTACCATGGGTAGTGTGCAAGATGATATTATGTTTGACTGGAATACAACTCCAACAAAACAACAAATTCGTTCATTTTATATGGATGAAGCAGAGGTAACTAACTTAGAATATTTGTTTTATTTACAATATTTAGAAAAAGTTTATCCTCCAGCAGATGATAATTACAGAAAAATTTACCAATCAGCATTACCAGACACTTTAGTTTGGAGAGAAGCTCTTGGTTTTAATGAATTATTAACTGAGTCTTATTTACGTCATCCTTCTTATAGTGATTATCCTGTAGTTGGTGTGTCTTGGTTACAAGCATCTGAATACTGTAAATGGAGAACTGATAGAGTTAATGAAAAAATATTAATGGATAAAGGTGTTTTAAAATCTTTATTTGATATGGATTCTGTTACTGTAGAAGGTAAAAATAGATTTGATACAGGTACTTATTTAGCAAACCCAGATTTATTATTTGATGGTAATGAAGATATTTACGGTAGAGGTTTGCCAGATCCTAATGATAGATCTAGAAAGAAAGGTAAAAAATCTAGAAAAGAAAGAAAAGCTGAAGCAGGTAATTCTGATGTAGATGAGTCTGTTGATGATGGTGGTAAAAAATCTAGAAAATCTAGAAGAGGTAAAAAATCAGACCAAGGTTTTACAGGAAGACATGTGAAAATTTCAGATGGTTTATTGACGCAACGTTTTAGATTGCCAACCGAAGCTGAGTGGGAATATGCTGCAAAAGCTGATATTGAAAATAGAGATTATAATAATATTAGAGGTAGAAAAAAATATTCTTGGAATGGTAGATATACTAGAGATGCTTCAAGAAGAAAATCTGGAGATCAGATGGCTAATTTCAAACAAGGTAAAGGAGATTATAGTGGTCTAGCTGGTTGGAGTAATGATGGTGCTGATATTACTATTCAAGTAAAATCTTATGACTCTAATGCATTTGGTTTATATGATATGTCTGGTAATGTTGCTGAATGGGTAGCTGATGTATACAGACCTATAGTAGATAATGACGCGAATGATTTCAACTATTTTAGAGGGAATGTATTTAAAAAACCTTTAATTGATGAAGAAGGTAAAGTGGTAGTTGTAGATTATAACAGTATTGAATTTGACACATTAGACAATGGTAAAATAGTACCAAAAGATTTGCCAGGAAGTATTAAATATGTGCCTATTACTAAAAGTGATGCTTTTATGAGGCCTAATTATGAAAAAGCAGATAATGTTGCTATTAATGATGGTGATTTAGCTTCTACAAAATATTATTACCAAGATGAAGAAGATGGAGAAGAGAGACCTAGAATGTATAATTCACCTCAAACACCTAAGCAAATTGGTGAAAGTGGATTGATTATTCAGCAGTATGATACTAAGAAGAGAACTACTTTAATTAGTGATCAAACTAGAGTTTATAAAGGTGGTTCTTGGAAAGATAGAGCTTACTGGTTAGATCCTTCTCAACGTAGATATTTACCAGAATATATGGCTTCAAACCATATTGGGTTTAGATGTGCAACTGATAAATTAGGGGCAATGTCTTATAAAAGAAGACGTAAAGAACCAAAAAGATAGTTTATATAAATAAATTATAAATAAAATTAAAACTCAATACATTTTGTATTGAGTTTTTTTTTAGTTTTAACCTATGGATATATCAGAACTTTATCAGTATTATAAACAGTCATATTTGGTGTCTACAGATACTAGAAAGATTGCAAAAGGGTGTGTGTTTTTTGCCTTAAAAGGCGATAACTTTAATGGCAATAAATTTGCAGAAAAGGCTCTTAAAAAAGGAGCATCTTATGCAATTGTTGATGAGGAAGTTTATAAAACACATCAACATATTATTTTGGTAAAAGATGTATTACAAACACTACAATCTTTAGCTACATATCATAGAAATCAATTAGGAATTCCGATTGTTAGTTTAACGGGTAGTAACGGAAAAACAACTACTAAAGAGCTGATTAATGTTGTGCTTTCTAAAAAATACAAGACCACAGCGACTTTAGGTAATTTAAATAATCATATTGGAGTTCCGTTAAGCCTACTTTCTATGACGCCAAAAACAGAAATAGGAATTGTTGAAATGGGAGCCAATCATTTAGAGGAAATTGATTTTCTATGTCAAATAGCACAACCTGATTATGGCTATATAACTAATTTTGGAAAAGCACATTTAGAAGGTTTTGGAAGTCTAGAAGGCGTAGTGCAAGGTAAAACAGAGTTGTATAGGTATTTAAAATCTCATAACAAAACAGTTTTTGTAAATACTGATGATACCATCCAAGTAGAGAAATCTGAAGGTATTGATAGAGTTAGTTTTGGTAATAATAATGTTGATGTACAGGTTAATTTTATTGATGCAAACCCTTTTGTACAGGTTCAGTTTAATAATAATGTTATTGTTAGTCAATTAATTGGAGCTTATAATTATAATAATATTGCTGCAGCTATTGCCATAGGATGCCATTTTATGGTGTCAAAAGAGGATATAATATCAGCGATTGAAAATTACATCCCGACCAATAATCGTTCTCAAATTATTGAGCAAGGCACAAATAAAATTATTCTAGATGCTTACAATGCCAATCCCTCAAGCATGCAGGTTGCTTTAGAAAGTTTAGCAGGGTTGACAGATACTTGTAAAATTGCCATCATAGGAGATATGTTTGAATTGGGGAATGAAGCAGAAGTTGAGCATCAAGCAATTGTAGATTCTTTGACGAACCTTTCAATTGATAAAGCTTATTTGATAGGTGAAAATTTTTATAAAACGAATTGTCAATTGTCAGAAAGTAACATTACTTTATTTAAATCTTTTGACGATTTTAAAAGTCATTTTTTAATCCTCAAAATTAAAAATGCCACACTCTTGATTAAAGCATCTCGAGGTATGGCATTAGAAAGAATTTTAGATTTGCTGTAGCCTATTTTTCTCAATAATTACTTTAGAACCTGAGTTCTACCTAAGGTTTAGAGATAGTATCAGAAACTATACTTTCCCAAGGCACTAATTTTGAACTGTAATAATTGATGTCTAAAGCTTCTAATCTGTCTTTGTGTTTTCCTAGACGGACTTTGTATTCTTCCCAATTTCTTTGAGAAGTAGGCGTCCATCCAATCTCTGCAATCCCAATTACTCTTGGGAAAGCTAAAAATTCAAGATCCTTTATGTTTTCAACAGTTTCTGTCCATAATGGAGCTTCTACGCCAATGATATTTTCTTTTGAAATACCTTCTATATGATTTTCTAAGCTCCAATTGTAGGCTACATCAACTTCAGTAAGACCAGCCCAATTCAACCCTAGTTTAGTGGTCTTATCATATTTCATGTCTAAATACGCTTTAGTAGCTGGCGACATGAGTATTTTCGCATTTTGTTTTACAGCACTAAAAGCATTTTTATTTTCTGTACTATCTCTAGCCCAATATTGAACAATAGTGTTAGGTTCTAAAGTTGCATGAGCAATTTCATCCCATCCTAACACTTTTTTACCATGAGAAGTAACAATTTTTTGGACTTTATGGATGAACTTAATGTACTCTTTTATTGGTGTAGCATCAGATTCATCACCACCTATATGAATATATTCACCTGGGGTCATTTCTGCCAATTCTCTAATCACATCATCAATAAATTTATAAGTAATTTTTTTATCAGTACAAAAAGAACTAAAACCTACTCTTGTGCCTGTATATGGTTTTGTGGCTTTTCCATTGCAATTTAATTCAGGATAAGAAGATAATGCTGCATTGGTGTGGCCGGGCATATCAATTTCTGGAATAATAGTAATAAAATGATCTTGAGCATATTTTACCAATTCTTTGTATTGTACCTGTGTGAAAAATCCGCTTTCACCACCGCCAACTTCTGTACTGCCACCATGTGTGGTTAAATTTGGCCAAGATTTGATTTCAATTCTCCAGCCTTGATCGTCAGATAGATGTAAGTGTAAGGTGTTTATTTTATAAAATGAGAGTATGTCAATGTATTTTTTCACATCTTCAAGACCAATAAAGTGACGAGCCACATCAAGCATTGCACCACGATAACTATAAGATGGTTCATCAGTAATAGTTCCCGAGGCAATCAACCAAGTATTGTTTTGTTTCTCTTTGAGCTCAATCGAAGCGGGAAGCAATTGTCGTAATGTTTGAATACCATAAAACAGACCAGCAGGTTTGTTTGCTTTTAGATCAATACCATCTTCTTTAATAGTTAGTAGGTAACCTTCTTTATTTTGAATACTATCTGATAAGGATAAATAAATATGATCTGTCGAAGGCATAGAACTCATAACCTTTACAGGAAGTTTAAAGCCTGTAGCTGGTTGTAATAACTCAGATAAATAGTCAGCGATTGGCTTTAAAGCATCACTTTGATAGTGGATTTCACTATTACTATTTAATTTAAAAGAGCTACCTGTAGCAGTTAAAGAAATAGGTTTTGGTATAATATTATCTTTTAAAAGATCTTTAGGGATTGCAGGGTTTTTGATTTTTTCTTCCTTTTTACAAGCAGTGATGGTTAGCATGCTAATAACAACTAAGATAAGAATAGAACTGTAGTGGGTTTTAATTTTCATAGAATTTGTATTTGAAAGCTAAGTTTAAGAAATTAAAGCAGAAAGTTATATTCTTTCGATGAATGACATTTATTAGACTGTAAATGACATGAAGATGTTATTTTTTTAAAGTTTTTACAATTGTATCCTTATAAGGAAGTTTTATCCATCTGCTAAAAATACAATTGTTATTTCCGATCTCTAGAATTTGAATTCCTACGATTTTTTTGATTGCGGTTTCTGTTTTTATTTCTATTTGATGAATTACCAGAGCGAGATTGCCTTCTATTATTTTGACTTGGTTCAGCTTCAGAACTGTCGTCGTGGACATTAATAAAAGGATGTTCTGCTATTACAGGAATTTTTTGATTGATTAGTTTTTGAATATCACGTAAGTAAGCTCTTTCTTCTTGGTCGCAAAAAGAAATGGCAACTCCACTTGCTTTTGCACGTCCTGTTCTACCTATTCTATGTACGTAGGTTTCTGGTATATTTGGTATATCGTAATTTACCACGAGAGCCAATTCATCAATGTCAATTCCACGAGCAGCAATATCAGTGGCTACTAAAACAGTAATGATGCCTTTTTTGAAATTTTCTAATGCTTTTTGTCTTGCAGTCTGTGATTTGTTACCATGGATAGCTGCCGCATTAATACCATCTCTAGCTAATAATTTTACAATTTTATTTGCACCGTGTTTGGTACGAGAAAATACCAATGTAGATTTGATGTTTTGAGTTTCTAAGAGGTAAACTAGTAATTTTATTTTGCCCTTTTTACTAACAAAATAAACAGCTTGTTCAACTTTTTCTGCAGTAGCTTGTTCAGGTTTTACAGTTACTTTTTCAAAATCTCCTAATATTTTATGAGACAGTTCTACAATCGATGCTGGCATAGTTGCAGAAAAGAAAAGAGATTGTCGTTTAGAAGGTATTTTTGCAAGTACTTTTTTAATATCATGAATAAAACCCATGTCTAGCATCTGGTCAGCTTCATCTAAAACAAAATATTCAATAGAATCTAAGTTGATAAAACCTTGTTGCATTAAATCTAGTAATCTACCAGGAGTCGCCACAAGAATATCAACACCTCTTCGTAATGCTTGTACTTGTGAACCTTGTTTAACACCTCCAAAAATAACAGTATTTCTAATGCCAGTATGTTTTCCGTAAATGGTAAAATTATCAGCAATTTGAATGGCTAACTCACGAGTTGGAGTAATAACCAAGGCTTTAATTTTACGAGAACGGTTGTTATGGGCGTTGTTAGCAAGATGTTGTAATATAGGGATGGCAAAAGCAGCAGTTTTACCTGTACCTGTTTGTGCACAACCCATTAAATCTTTATTCCGTAATAATATAGGGATAGATTGTTCTTGAATAGGAGTGGGGTTTGTATAGCCTTTTTCTGATAAGGCTTTCAAAATGGGCTCAATAATGCCTAAATCTTTAAAAGTCATAGCGTTTTTATAAGTCGGCTAAGGTAAGCTAATATTTTAAACTTGAATAATGATATTTTTAGATTTATAAAATCCCTTTTGGTACAATTTTCCGTGTCCATGATTTGACTCTTTTGATGATTTTTACCTCAGTATCTGGATTGAAATTCCTGGTAGTCTGCCAAGAGTTTTCTGATTTAAACTCTTTTTCTATACCTTTTAAAATAGTTGTAGCTACTTTTTTATCATCAATAATTGCCAAACATTCTGTATTTAAATTAGCACTTCTTGGGTCTAGGTTAAATGTGCCAATTACAGTAATCTGATTGTCAACTACCATAGATTTTGCATGAAAACCAAAAATTGGCTTGACCTTTAATGAATCTTGTAAATCACCAGTCATTATTTTATAACGTTCAGCGGCATCGGGTCTAAATTCATAAATTTCAACTCCAGTTTTTAATAGTTTTTTTCGATCACGTTGATAGCCATTGAAAGCTTCTAAGTTATCAGTAGAGGCAAGGCTATTGGTCAGTATCCTAATTTTCACCCCACGCTGTACAGCATCTCTAAAAAGGTTACGACTTAATTTTGTTGTAATTAAATAAGGTGTTTGTATGTCAAGAGAAGTTTTAGCATTTTGCACTAACTCTATCAATGCGTCTGTGGTATAGCCGCCACCTTTTAATCCTTCTAAACCATCATTCTTTCCTGGAGCATCAGAAATAAATGATACGTTTTCAGTCCATACTAAAGCCTCTGAATTTTTTATTGCCTTAAAAGTATTGGGTAAATTTTCAATTTGCTTTCTGATTTGTGGCCAAAAATTTTCAGGATTACAAGCGTATTGATGCAGTTTGTCAAATCGTTTTGGGTCATTTAAATTTTCAGGTAATTTATCAGATAAACCTCTTATAGAAATACTTAAAGGGTTGTCCCAGAAATTGATAAATGATTTTTCGACACTCTCAGTTACTTTTCCTAATAATAAAACATCTCTATCTCTAAAATTGTATTCATGGTCATAGTCAAAATATTCATCGGCAATATTTCTACCGCCAGTGATGGTTATTTTACCATCTACAATAAATGTTTTATTGTGCATTCTTTGATTTGCATCTCTGAAATCAGTGGCGAATTTCTTGGCTTTGCTAAAAATATTCTTCCCTAAATTAACACCAGTATTGTATACTTTAATCGTAATGTTTTCATGTGAATCGAGTATTAAAATATCGTCTAAATCAGCATCTACCATAATATCATCTACCAAAATTCTGATTTTCACACCTCTGTTAGCGGCTCTTACCAAATAATCGCAAGCAATGAGTCCCACATTATCTGTTGAAAAAATAAAGTACTGAATATCAATAGTTTTCTCAGCATATGCTGTCAACCATGCACGTGTTACCAAAGCACCACCACCGTCTTCTAAGACATAAACGCCAGTTTTGGTCTTCATTAATTCTGAAATATCTTTCAATTCATTGGAAAGACTAATACTGTCATTTCTATGAATGTTTGAACAAAAATCTTCTTGAATATCATCTGTTTTAGTCTCCTTTTTCACACAAGAAATCATAAAAAGAAAGGCAATCAAAGAATAATATTTAATGAGGTATTGCCTTGTCATTTTATAATAAAGATTAATTTTTTTATTCAGCTTTTACAAACTTGATAGAACTCGTATTTACACAATAACGTTTTCCCGTTGTTTCTTTTGGGCCATCATCAAAAATATG
>VAPK010700425.1_pt1 | contig 13644 bp, 11 predicted proteins | sample 3395031 | NCBI WGS metagenome assembly VAPK01 (sample SAMN08290443, study PRJNA428436) | hydrothermal vent metagenome | isolation source: Deep-sea hydrothermal vent chimney 1 | place: Pacific Ocean: Juan De Fuca Ridge | reverse complement strand
CCCAGGTCGATCAACCAATCTGCCGTTTTTATTACATCAAGATTGTGTTCGATTACCAGGATGGTGTTGCCACGGTCGCGTAGTTTATGCAGTACACGTAATAATTGTTCGATGTCATAAAAATGCAGTCCGGTGGTGGGTTCATCAAGGATATAAAGTGTTTTACCGGTGTCACGTTTGGATAATTCGCGGGCTAATTTTATTCTTTGTGCTTCGCCACCCGAGAGTGTTGTCGCACTTTGGCCTAGTTTTATATAACTCAGGCCAACATCCAATAAGGTTTGTAAGCGTCTTGCTATCGCCGGTACGGCATCAAAAAATGTGCGGGCGTCTTCGACGGTTAAGTTAAGTACATCGTGTATTGTTTTGCCTTTATATCTGATTTCGAGTGTTTCGCGATTATAGCGTTTGCTTTTACACACATCGCAGGGTACGTAAATATCCGGTAAGAAATGCATTTCCACTTTTATAAGTCCATCGCCTTGGCAGGCTTCGCAACGTCCGCCTTTTACATTAAAACTGAATCGACCCGGTGCGTAACCCCGCGAGCGTGCTTCGGGTGTGCCTGAGAATAATTCTCGAATCGGCGTAAATAATCCTGCGTAGGTTGCCGGATTGGAGCGCGGTGTGCGGCCAATGGGGCTTTGGTCAATGTCGATAACGCTGTCGATGAGATCCAGCCCTTTTATTGATTTATAGGGTGCGGGCTCAGTGCTGGCATTATTTATTTGCATCGCGGCAATACGATATAATGTATCGTTGATAAGGGTTGATTTCCCTGATCCGGATACACCTGTTATGGCTGTCATTAAGCCAAGCGGAAAAGATACATTGACTTTTTTTAAGTTATTGCCATTGGCGCCCTTTAAATGAAGCATTTTTTCTTCATCGACGGGAATACGTTTATCCGGAATGTTGATGTTTTTAAAACCAGATAGATATTGGCCTGTCAGTGAAGCAGAGTTACCTAAAATTTCTTTTGGTGTGCCTTGGGCGACAATTTGGCCGCCGTGTACGCCTGCTCCGGGGCCAATGTCGATCACGTGGTCAGCACTTAATATGGCTTCTTCATCGTGCTCTACTACAATTACGGTATTTCCCAAGTCGCGTAAATAATTGAGTGTATTAAGTAGACGCTGGTTATCGCGTTGGTGTAAACCGATCGAAGGTTCATCCAATACATACATTACGCCGACAAGGCCCGCACCAATTTGACTTGCCAGTCGAATGCGTTGTGCTTCACCCCCGGAAAGGGAATCCGCTTTTCTATCCAGTGTGAGATAATCCAGGCCCACGTTCACTAAAAAATTCAGACGTTGACTAATTTCATCTACAATTTTTTCAGCAATTTCACCGCGCCGACCCGGTAATTTTAATTCGCTGAAAAATGTCTGTGTTTTGCCGATAGGCAGTGAGGTTATTTGTGGCAAAGATTGGCCATCGATAAAAACATGCCGTGCCGCGGTCGATAAGCGTGCGCCATGACAGCTCGGACACGACTGAATATTGAGAAATTTCGCTAACTCTTCCCTAACGATACTTGATTCTGTTTCGCGATAACGACGTTCCATATTCGGTATTACACCTTCAAATGGATGCAATCGAGTGACATTTTTTTTATTTTCACCAAGGTAGGTGAATTTTATTTCTTCGTCGCCACTGCCAAAAAGAATAATTTCCTGTGTTTGTTTGTCAATATCTTTGAAAGGTGAATCCAGGTCAAATTCATAGTGATTCGACAGTGAAGTCAGCAATTGAAAGTAATACGCGTTGCGTCTGTCCCAGCCACGTAATGCGCCTGCCGGTAAACTTAACGCCTCATTTGGAATAATGCGTTTGGTATCGAAAAACTCTTTTACGCCCAGACCATCACAATCCGGGCAAGCACCCGCAGGGTTGTTAAATGAAAACAGGCGCGGTTCCAGTTCGCTTATGCTAAAGCCGCAAGTCGGGCAGGCAAATTTTGCGGAAAAAGTTATATCCTCCTGATCTGAGTCCATAAAACTGATCAGCGCTTTGCCTTCTGCGAGAGTCAATGCCGTTTCAAAAGAGTCGGCAAGTCGCTGTTTAATGTCTGTGCGTACTTTGAAGCGATCGATCACGACGTCAATGTTATGTTTTTTTCTTGCGTCCAGATTCGTGATCTGATCAAGCTCAACGACTTCACCATCGATGCGTGCTCGAATAAAACCCTGTGAGCGTAATTCATTTAATAAACCAATATGCTCACCTTTGCGTGCTTGAATTACCGGCGCAAGTAACATCAGTTTGGTGCCGTCAGTGAGTGATAACGCATGGTCAACCATTTGACTGACAGTCTGCGCATCCAGCGTTAAATCATGATCCGGGCAGCGTGGCTCACCGGCGCGCGCGAACAACAAACGCAGGTAATCGTATATTTCGGTAATCGTGCCGACCGTTGAACGCGGGTTGTGAGAGGTGGATTTTTGTTCTATCGAGATCGCGGGCGATAACCCTTCAATATGGTCTAAATCCGGTTTTTCCATCACTGAAAGAAACTGACGCGCGTAACTGGACAAAGATTCGACATAGCGACGCTGGCCTTCTGCGTAGATCGTGTCAAACGCCAGCGAAGATTTGCCCGAACCAGATAAGCCAGTAATGACAATCAGCTTATTTCTGGGGATATCGAGGTCTATCCCCTTTAAATTATGAGTACGTACCCCTCTGAGCCTGATTAAATCCATAAAGTTTTCCCGAACAAAGTGAAACTGATAATATACGGGGTTTTACCGTGTGGACGCAAAGGAAAGTCATGAATAAAACAGGTAGTTACAAAACGTTATGCTGAAAAACACTAAAACAGCCGTATTAGATCGCATGTCGTCGCTGGAAAAACGCGCAGCGGCATCGCTTGCCAGTATTTATGCCATGCGTATGCTGGGCTTGTTTATGATACTCCCGGTGTTTGTTCTGTATGCTGATCAGTTATATGAAGGCGCGACACCGGTGCTTATCGGTATCGCGATTGGTGTTTACGGCCTGACACAGGCTGTATTGCAAATTCCTTTCGGTATGTTATCGGATCGTTTTGGTCGTAAGCCAATCATTTATATCGGGTTACTCATTTTTGCCGGCGGCAGTGTGGTTGCCGCAACCTCAGATTCCATTTATGGCGTCATTTTGGGTAGAGCGTTGCAGGGCAGTGGCGCTATCGCAGCTGCGTTAATGGCATTGACGGCGGACCTGACGCGCGAAGACCATCGTTTAAAAGCCATGGCCATCATCGGTATGACGATTGGATTTTCATTTGTGTTCTCCATGATCCTGGGTCCGCTTTTAAATCAATGGATTGGCGTGCCGGGTATTTTTTGGTTAACGGCGGGGCTTGCGCTAGTGGGTATGCTATTGGCGAAATTTTGGGTGCCAGACCCGGTCATCACAAAATTTCATCGCGATACCGAGCCTGTACCTTCACAATTTAGAAGTGTATTAGCCAATAAGCAATTGTTACGCCTGGATTTTGGCGTGATGGCGCTGCACATGATATTGACTGCAACATTTGTCGTATTGCCGCTGGCTTTACGCGATCATGCGCAATTGGAATCCGCAAAACATTGGTATGTGTATATGCCTGTTTTATTATTGTCGATGGGTGCGATGGTGCCGTTTGTGATAATAGCGGAAAATAAACGGCGCATGAAACAAGTTTTTGTGTCAGCTATTCTCGTGATCAGTTTATCGGAAGCGGCATTGGTGTGGTTTTATGATTCGCTAATCGCCATAATAGTGGTCCTGTTTGCTTTTTTCACCGCGTTTAATGTGTTGGAGGCGAGTTTACCTTCATTAGTCGCAAAGATTTCACCGCCGGATCGAAAAGGCACGGCGATGGGGGTTTATTCCAGTTCGCAATTTTTCGGTGCTTTTTTAGGGGGTGTGATCGGTGGCTGGGTGTTTGAACATTATAGCTTTGTCGGCGCATTTTCATTTTGTTCCCTTATTGCGGCGGGCTGGTTTTTGTTCGCGGTCACGATGCAAAGCCCGCGTTACTTAAGCACTCACATGATCAATGTCGGTGCAGTGACAGAGTCTGATGTACCGAAACTGGTGGTACAATTAACTCAAATTACCGGTGTGGCAGAAGCGGTGGTTATCCCGGAAGATGGCATCGCGTATTTAAAAGTGGATTTACACGCAATGGATAGAGACGCGTTAAGACGATTGTCGGTAGAGAAAGATCTGTAGATAGCGATTAACATTGGCTATTGCAGCTTAAGTAACTTATAGCAACTGAATATCAACCAAGTAATTGTAACTAAATAATGAGTAGTGACCGGAGGGTATAATGGCAAAAGGTGTGAATAAAGTAATTCTAATTGGTAATCTGGGTAAAGATCCGGAAGTGCGATATATGCCAAGTGGCGGTGGGGTCGCAAATGTAACCATTGCCACTACGGAAGGCTGGAAAGACAAGCAAACCGGTGAACGACAAGAAAAAACAGAATGGCATCGCGTGGTATTTTTTGGACGCTTGGGTGAGATCGCGGGTGAGTATTTAAAAAAGGGCTCCAAAGTGTATATCGAAGGGCGTTTACAAACCAAAAAATGGCAAGACCAGCAAGGTAATGACCGCTACACGACTGAAATTATCGCCAATGATTTACAAATGTTGGACAGCCGAGGCGGAGGAAGTACCGACTTTGCCAAATCCGATGATGCCAATGCCTCTACGCCGCAAGCCGCCACACAGTCGGCACCGCCAGCTGAAGAGTTTGATGATGATATACCTTTTTAGGAGTCACCTGAGAGTATAAATGTAAAATATGTTCTTTAAGCCCCTGATATAGGGGCTTTTTATTGATTTAATAATTAATAAAATATAAAGATATCCTGTTAAATATATAGATTTTCTGTTGACAAAGTAGCCAAGATGGCCATTATGGAAGGATAGTCAAGTTAATTGATTGTTTTCAGAGGTATTATTATGAAATCCATTGCAGCAAAAGAAGCAAAGAATAACTTTGGTGAACTGATGGACACTGCACAACGTGAACCTGTGACTATAGAACGGCGCGGGCGAGCTGTTGCTGTAATAATGTCAGCGAATGAATATGACAAAATCAAACTTGAACGGTTAAGAGTAAAGTTAGCGGTGGGGCAAGCACAATTGGATAATGGTGAGAGTATAACTCTCGATACGAAAGAAGAACGGCACACGTTTTTCGAAGACGTGAAGAAACGGGGTAGAGAGCGTGTGGAGGGTAGAAAAAAATAAATGACCTTCGTATTATCAAAAGAAGCCAAAAAAGATATTGATAATATATGGGATTATACCTACGACAACTGGGGTGAACTACAAGCGGATAAGTACACGACTGAGTTGGAAAACCGATTTGAATGATTAACTGAAAATCCACATCTGGGCGAAAAAAGGGGCGAAGTAAAAGAAGGATATCTAAGCTATTTTCAAGGGAGGCATACAATATTTTATCGTCAAACAAAAGAAGGTATCGAAATTTTAGGCATTCCGCATCAAAATGAAGATGTTATTCAGCACCTGGGAGTGGGCCTGTAAATTAAATTATTTACAGGCTCGTCTAATTTGGATGTTGTATAATTTCCAGTAATACCTGAAGTGTTTTTTCGTTAAGTTATAAAGTTACCAGCTCTTACCTACCACCTTAACAGTAAGGAATTAAGCCTTTTACTTTAGTTTATGGGAAAGCAATGGGTTAGACTCACAGCCTAATTCATCGATTAACACATTAAAATATCAGTGCCCCCTCTTTACTACTTGGTAATATCTCACAAACAGTTCATGTAATACTAACTGGCAAATTTATCGCTCTTCGCGATAATTAAGTTGCATTTCATTAGTCATGTTTAAGAGTAGCCCAAGGGCTGAAACTATCGATTTTTTTGTCGCTTAGCTTATCACCCTTTGAGATGGGGTATTTGCGGTATTAGCACGTGTTTTAAAACATTGGGCATTGTTTTTGGTAGATTTCGACTCCGCTACTGTGTGTGCCCGGCGATAAAGTCCACCGACTATAGTCGGTGGTTGTTTAGTTATCACACTTAATTATCTTAGGAGGGCTTATGTTTAAGTGGGCTGTAGTATTGCTATCTATATTGTGCGTTGCTGGAGTAGTTCATGCCAAGAGCGAAGACGGTGGGAAAGCTACCATTAATGGAAAGGTTCTATCTATAGTCGCAACGAAATTTGGAAAGCAGCAAATTGAAGGGCGTGTAAGTGCATTTCTTCGGTTAGATCCAGCTGAATTTGATAAAGGTCGTGTAAAGGTTGGTGCGTTTAACGTGCTGTATACCGGTGTTGACCAAGCCCTAATTACAGGGCGTAAATCAAAAAACAAGCCTTTTGGTACTTTGGGTTATGTAATTACTGCAAATAAAAAAGGGCAATTTCTTGATTATGATCCGCAGTCGTTAACATTAAGGGGGGAAATATTTGGTAGTGTAGCGATTTCTCAATTTAGCGAACTGATAGAGATGCAACGTGGCAAAGATGAGCACGACATCGACTCAGTAAGCCAGAATGCACGTCTATCTATATCTATTCAGCTTGAAAGACCCCTCGATATAAATATCTCTTCTGACAAAATAGCCTCTTTTTCGGGAAATATTGAATTTAATATTTCAATTGACGCAGATACAAACTATCAGTTGTTTGACTACCAGATTAACGACCATGAAATGATATCAGTTGAATTTGAAGTTATTTGGCGGCCAATATTTGAAGTTGCTAAAAAATTATGTTTACAACCAGTTCGGATAGGTGCTCTCTTTTTTGATGGCCTTTGGCCTCCAGTTTTAAGCGTTACTTATACTGGTGATGGGTGGACATTTGGTTTGCCTGGCGCTAACCAACAATGGGCAAAAGCTGATGTTATTTTTGAAACGCGGACGTGGAAGACTATTTTTAATTCATCGTATTCGACCCTTAGTCAAAGCGAAGCATCCTCGTTACGAGGGGAAGTCGATGATGATGATTGCGTTGAAATATTTTTTGTCGATCAATTGAGTCCTAATTCTTTGTGGGGAGGTGGTGCGACATGGAGTGGTGGTACCGCAGATACTAAGATTATCAGTAGCGATGAAAACTCAGATAATGGCATTGATTTCACTCATCTAGCTCATGAACTTGGACATGCTATGACTCTGAAACACCCAGGTTCAGGTTATCCTACACCAAGTCAGCCACATCGTATTGATGGAAGTACCGGGACCTTAATGTGTCCAAGTGGCTTCATGAACGATAACCCTGCAGTGAATAGCCAGTGGAACAAAGACAGCGTGCAAAATCCATTATTTCAATTTGCGCTAAAAGTCATTTCCTCTGGGCCTGATTGTCAAAATGATGTGGATTGTGGGGCTTGTCCGTAATTTTAAGTGTCGATGGTGTCAGTCTCCCATACAATTATTTCTGAATGGGAAATAGGAGTGGGGGCCTGATACCTGATATAGGTACAATAATAAAAAAGACGCGTCACAACACATCACTAAATCTGCCTTTTTTCAGGCTAGGCCGCATTTCTCACAGGGGGACACAACCTCGCGTAGAGATTTGGATTCACAAGGGATTTTGTGAAGGAGCGCAATACAGGTTGTATTTCCGACTGAACATCTCGATACCCCCTTGTGGGTTCTCAAGGGGCCGGTTACTTGGCCCCGTTATTAACGCCGCTTTGAGCGGCTCACAAGTTGAAGCCCCCGGCTTTGCCGGAGGCAATTTAACCGGACGGAAGGACAACGCCAACAAGGCAAGGGCATGACCGGAAAGCAGTGTGTCTGAAGGAAGCATGGGGCAGAACCTGTGTACGTAGCAAACCGACATGAAGCCGGACGGGATATGGGAGGTGGTGCGTCTTACCTAGGGAAGCCCCCTTGCTCTGTCATCGAATAAATTTTTATTCATAATCAATCGTAATTTATTTTCTTTGGTACAATGGGCTATTTAAAAATAAAGGAGGACATTATGTATTACGGCGAATCAGGAACGCAAATCACGCGCGATGTTGTACTTAAAGCACTAAACAAGTTGGGAGATTTATTAAAAAACAACAACAAACGATTAGAGTTGGTCTGCTGCGGTGGTATTGTGAGTGTTTTGTATCACGGTTCGCGGCAAATGACGCATGATGTGGATGTGCTTTTTCCCAATAACCCTCATGTGACAAATCTTCTAAAAAAACTTGTTGATGAGGTAGGTGAAGAATTTGGGTTGGAGTACGGCCCAAGAGATAAGTGGTTTAACGACAGTGTGAGCTTTATTGGTTTGCGGTCAAAGTCGAATATCGTGGTTTTTCGGCACCCCCATTTGGTGCTGAAAGCTGCGGATTGGCATGAAATGCTTGCGCACAAGCTGACGGCTTTCCGTGGAAATCGCGACATCACTGATGCAGTTCATTTTCTTAAGGAAATACCAACTAAAGACAAGGAAGAAGTATTTAAAAAGGTGGCCGAATTTAGGCCTTTCGTGCCTCATGTAGTGGATAATCTCTTTAAGTCACGTTTTAATAAGATCTGGGAAAAAGTGTATGGAAAGTCTTGATGACACGCTAGATAAAATGGTCGATCTGTTGCTTGCTTACGACGAAATCCCATTTCTAGATCAAATACAACATGTGTGGAGGCGCGCCTGGCGTTTGGCTTCTGCTTCTTTGCCGCCAGATAATGACCCTTTAAGGCTTGCGCTTAAGGCCTGTTTAGTTGAACGAATGGTTGAGCTTTGGAACGCACCACCAAAAAATGCTGATGAGAGCGTGCCGGATTGGTGTTCTACGATTCCCGCAGTTGAAGAGCGGTTCTCAGTGATCCAACCAGAGGGGCAAGCTTTTTGGGAAAATGAGCCGTCTTCCCCCATTTTTGAGAAGCGCAATATTTTCGCGCCAAAAGAATTTATGTTTTTCTTATGACTAGTATCAATATTATTGATATCGAAGCCAGTGGTTTGCACTTTGATTCCTACCCGATTGAATTGGCTGTGCTGATCGATGGGCGAGCTAAATCTTGGCTAATTAAGCCGGAAGCGAGCTGGCAATATTGGTGTTTCACCGCTGAGAGTATGCATGGAATCACTCGAGAGGCGCTGGAAAAGGAAGGACTGAGCGCCTCACAAGTCGTTGATGAGTTTGTGAAGTGTATCGAAAGTTCAAATGGGATGTTCTACAGCGATGCCGCTCACTGGGATGCCGATTGGATGGGCACGCTATTTTTTGCCGTCAACAAGTCACAACTGTTTCATGTTGGATCGATTTACGATCTGTTGGAAAAGGATCAAATACTAAGGTTCGACAAAGCAAAAGCGCGGCTCGCTGAGTTCGGTAAATACAGGCAGCACCGTGCAGAGGAGGATGTACGAATGATCTATCAGGCCTACGTTGAAGCAACTAGCAGTTAAACTTACGTATACTATGCATAATATAGTGTAAAGAATTCCATAGTGTTTCCTAAGGAATCGATTAATAATTTACCTATTTCTTTACATTAACGTAGAGATCTCTGATTGGATGTTTTAGATAGTCCATTCAGATACACAACATGTTGGTGTTTGTGTTCGTAACCTAGCGGCGGATGTGGTAGAGCAAATTGACAAAGCAGTTGCTCTGCAGTTTATCTCTGGACGCCAGATAACTCGCAATTTATCTATGATCTGGGACCTCGTAACACAAAAAATCATTCCAGCATTTGGCAACGGCATGGTTACACCAATCAAGATGGTTCAGCAATTAAATTGACCTCTTACCAGTTACCACACCTCCTAAATACTATTGCTCATCGTGGTGACATGGGCCAAATTAGATATAGCAATGTGGTCCGGCCGCTCCAATATTTACCAGAACCGCACCCGCAATTGAAGGAGGACTTTGTAGAGACTAAGACGCCACCATCACTCGCAATAGCCGGGCAACGTATCAAACGTCTAGAAGAGGAAAACGCTAGACTAAAAAATGAAAACAACAGGCTCCTAGCCCGCATTTCTCACAGGAATGACAAATCTTCACTTGATCTTCGCCTACAGGGATGTAGGCGAGGGGCAAGAGCAGGACGCGGACGCTTCGCCTACAGGGATGTAGGCGAGGGGCAAGAGCAGGACGGACGCGGAAGCTTTGAATCCACAAGGAATTTCACCCCACAAGGGGGTATCGAGATGTTCAGTCGGAAATACAACCTGTATTGCGCTCCTTCACAAAATCCCTTGTGAATTCAAATCTCTACGCGAGGTTGTGTCCCCCTGTGAGAAATGCGGGCTAGCTTAAATTCTTTTGTATAATTACGTCTTTTTCATTTTGCTATTGCCATCGTTTACCCTGTTTTGGTGGTTTAAATCCTTAACAAGGTGTCCGGTATTATTAGACCACTTCAAAATTAATCGTATCATTAGAGGGAGAAGAGTAATGAAAGGGATTGTAAGTGCGTATTATGATATTGAACAAGAATACGACATACCGTTTCAGCCTAATGTTTCAGAAGCAATCAAGGCTTTTCGGTCGTTCACTTGGCGTGGCATGGTTGAGCAAGATGGTGGTGAACAAATTTTGATGTTCAATGCAGTGGAAGATAATAACTCAACGATGGCTATATCATGTTTCGATAAAGAAAGTTGGGCCATAACAATAAGTGCAGTAAGTCGAAGGCGTTTTTTTGGTCCTTTATTTAAAAAAAGAATAATGCGGATCTTGATGGACTTAGAGCAGTTAGAAGCAGAGCGATGGATAACCTATTTTTTTGAAGACACCTTGGAACAACTAACTTATCGTTTGGAGGGGGTTCCAGAATAATAGTGGTTTGTTTCGGATTATTACGCTACAAAGAATATTAAACCTAAAAAAATCAGTTGAACCTACTGCACCTTAGACGTTCGCAGTAGGTTCAACTGATTTTTTTAGGTTAAAGGATACCCATAAAATATACGCCTGAGTAAACTGATAGGTGAAAGTGAAAACCATGTGCGATATTACACGTTGTGCCCAAGGATCTTTCACGATTGTTTTTATAATTAACCGCATGGCTTGCACATAGTTTGGTCCGACACTAGAATTGCGGTAATTGGGGGGTCAAGTTCAAGTTGCTTGTATAATTATCTGGGTCTTGGAGATATTTCACTTAATCAAACCTGCCCGTTTCTTCACACCAGCCAATATAGGTCCTGATGTTGAATCCGGGACACCAACTGTGACGGCCAGCTTAGCCAACTTTGTAAGCGCACCATCCATTTGAGAAATTAAGTCTGCAAAGACATCATCTATGTCCTGTTTTCGCAGGCCGACTTTTTGTCCTGTCTGGTAGAAATGTCGCGGTTGGATTTCCTTTACACGATAGTGGCGGTTATTTCCCACTGCCATTGCTAATTTTACCTTGTGCGCTGAAAATTCGGAGTAGGGAGCGGCGGACATCACATCGTACAAGGGGGCGAGTTTGTAACCACCCGGGGTAAGAAAAATAGAAAAGTTTTTGGCATGGCCGTCAATAGCAGCCAGTAGCCAAAATACGATCTGCGCTTTCATAAAGCGTAGGCGGTCTTCACGAGGAGCAGCCGCGCCATTCAGAAGTTCAAGAATATCTACAATACGAGGGCCACCATCGCTTTGATATTTGCGCGTAGGTGGCATACCCAGTGCCTGGCAAATATCTTCCTGCGGCACTCTATAAAGCACATCATCGTGCCACAATCGATCAAATCGTTCAACGACGATGACAGGTTTGTTATCATATATAAGCACTTCAGCATTTGTGGTTTCAAGACCCAGCGTACGACACAGTGTAAGACAAAACCACTCATTCCATGGCGTATCAGAAAAATCCGCACCGTGCGGACTGTTTTTCATGGCGGGTTTAAAGATATGGGAAGTCGGTGTCGAACCAAGAGGAAGTTGCCAGCGACCTTTGATTTGAAGAAATGCCGTTTTTTCCTGAACCCCTGCTATAGAAATACGGAAGTCATCATCGTCGACAAAAACACCCAGAGGTATCGTTTCCAGGAAAGCGATGCGGTTTGCAATCTCGTCATCAGTGACGGGGCGGTAAGTCATCTTTGTCGGATCACCGGGACCCAAACCCTCGGGAACAAAACGCAACGCACCTACGCAATCGCGGCCGATCACAGAAAGCAGATCAAACGTACCCGCACTATCAGCCTGTTCCCTCGATGCAATTTTGTCCCTTACAGCCTGATCATCGGGCAACAATCCGTCAAAGTAGCTATTTGCACTCGCTCCTGACCAAATACGATTGGATAAGGGCATGGAAAGTGAAATTGGAAAAGCAAGCTCGGAAGAAACCCAGTCTGGTTCATAACGGAATGCGGTAGAACCGTTTGCTGCGCGAGAATAGGTGCCAACCCTGCTTGAGCCAACATAAACATTCAGTACGCTTGTTTTGCGTTTGCGTCCCACTAATTAGTTAGTACTCCGTTGGATCGAATTTGGCTTTTTGACGCTGTACAACGGATAAATCCATATCCAGTGCAGCCAAAACTTTAATGACCGTATCGAGTTTTGCGCTGGTCGTGCCATTCTCAAGGTCTGAAATCAAGGCTTGTCTCACAGATGCTTTGCGCGCAAGGTCAGCCTGCCGCAGTTTCTGCTGCAAACGAGCTATGCGCACTGATGCGCCAAATTCCTTAATGTTACGAATAATCATCACTGTGGCTCTTTCTGATGGTGATTATACGATAAATCGTATAAATTATATATATACGTTAATCCGTATAAAGTCAATATATACGTTATTACGTATAAAACTAAGAAAGCTAGCAGATAGCGGCACCGAATTACTACAGTTTTCGACATAAGTTGTCAGGCATGGCACCGTCGACACGCATCGCACTCGATGACCTGAAACTGGAAGGTGTTGCCGTTGTTTATCCGGGGGATAAGCAATTTCCGATCGCGCCCGGAGTGGAGGCCATAGCGTTGTGCGAAGTGTTGAATGGCGCGCTATTTAAAGGGGTAATGGGTTGATGGACTTTCGCGCTACCGACTACTGGCAGTCTGACTTAAACTAACGCTTATCGAAGTGGAGGCTATATACCCGTAGCGATTGAGATTTAGGTCTAATTGCACGCCCTATTTGCTTCCAGGCTGCGTTGAAGCTCCCTGCATGCGTTGAAACTCCTTGCAATAGAACGACTACGCGTCATTTCGTCTTGCCTGACACAGGTACCATCGAATCAGGAGTAGATCCATGTCAAGGGGTTAAGCATATTGTATAACCAATAGATATTTTTCAGGTGGAGAATAGGGGGAGTAAGAGGGCAGTTAGAAATGTTATACAATAAATTTGAGTCCTATTCCTTCTTTTCGTTAGTCTGTATGCGGTCAATATATGCAAGCAATTAACTGCGGGTAATGGACCAGAAATATAATCATAAATAAATCAGTTGAACCATAGTCGTCCTTGCTACGGTTCAACTGATTTATTTAGGTTTAAGAGAAAAACCGTTTTCAGAAGGTGAGTTTGTTGCCCATCTAATTATCGGGCCTAATTATCGGGAAAGTATGGATATTCAACCACACTGACTTCTTTCATGGGAACTATCTGCCTAAATGATAATGAGCGGCGTTTTAAAGTTCCAGTGTTTTTCAATCCGAGTGCTACTTTATGCGTGTCATTGGGTTGTATTCGCCAAAAATTCCAAAGCCCCGGCTGGTCATTTATTTG
>VAPK010211375.1_pt1 | contig 13644 bp, 11 predicted proteins | sample 3395031 | NCBI WGS metagenome assembly VAPK01 (sample SAMN08290443, study PRJNA428436) | hydrothermal vent metagenome | isolation source: Deep-sea hydrothermal vent chimney 1 | place: Pacific Ocean: Juan De Fuca Ridge | reverse complement strand
TTATTGAGAAGTAAGTTAATTATCTAATTGAATATTTTGATTTGAACTAAAATTCAAAAAATGAAAACAACAACATTTCTAACATTTGTAGGTAATCAATGTGGAAAGGCTAAAGAAGCGATAAATTTTTACACTTCTATCTTTCCCAATTCGAAAATTAAAAGCATCATAAAATATGCAGAAGGAGAGGCCGGAGGAACACCGGAACTTATCAAATATGGAGTATTTACATTAAATGATACAGAGTACATGGTTTCCGAAAGTAATTTTAATCACGCTTGGTCATTTACACCAGGGTTATCACTGTTCGTTGAATGTAACTCAGAAAATGAGATACAAACTTTATTCGAAAAACTTTCTTCAAATGGAGCCCAGATAATGGTCCCTCTGGACAACTACGATTCAGGAGATTACGGCTTTGGTAAAAAATTTGGATGGTGCGAAGATAAATATGGTATTTCATGGCAACTTATTCTTTCTGACTAAATTCGAGGTCTAAGCTTCTACGTATAAAATAACCTTACTCCTCTCTTTTGTTCTTTCTATTAAATGATTAAAAATAAGAGATTGTAAACTTAAGATGGGTATAGTAAATAGGGTGTATATATATCTTTACAACGAGTTGACAACAACCAAAGAAAAAATATGGAAAGCATAAATCAAATTGTTGAATTTATTCAAACTGGAAATATTGATAATCTAAAAAAGATATTGAATAGCAATCCAGATTTAGCAAATGGGGGGAAATAAGGCAATTGCTAAGACATCTAATTAAATAAAGTATTATGGTTATATCAAGAGTTTTATAATCCATAAACTTTTCCTAATCTCAAAAAAAAGTATCTTTAATTCCGCTACTAACCATACACAATCCTTTGGTAACAATTTTGATGTAACCTTTTACAGAATTATGCAACTTTTCGTTAATTTATAAATCTAAAAATAAAATGAAAAAGCGAATTGCAATTTTAACGATTATTGGAATTTTATTCTCCTGCTCAAATCTTGATAATGTTCAGTTGTAAACTATTGATATGCGCACTAATCATTGTCAAGATACAGGTATAGCTGTAGGTCATGTTTTGGCATTACATGTACAAGAAGGCAATAATATTGGAACAGATAATTGGATTATATTTTATACAAAGTTTCATTTGTTTTTTAACACAGTACCTTTGAACTTTTAATCAACTTCAAAATAATGAAATACAATTGATTGAACATGAATAAAAAGTGTTGTCAATATGGTATAAAATTAATAATTTAGGTTTCTTTAACGAAAATGAATTAAGAAATAAAGAAAAAACGATAGGTTAGAAACCAATTTAGTGTAAAGTCTAATCTTTAACTTGTGTAAACCATGTATCTTAATGAAAATTATGAGCAACTATTAACAAATGATAAAATTCTTTAGAAAAATTAGACAAAATATGATTAAGGAAAATAAGGTCAGTAAATATCTGCTTTATGCCATTGGTGAAATTGTGCTTGTAGTTATTGGAATTTTAATTGCCTTAAGTATAAATAATAAAAATGAGGCAAGGAAAGTAAAACAATTCGAATATGGGATTCTACAAGATATTGTAACATCGATGAAAGAGAATTTCTATCAGTTAGACTTGTGTTTAAGTGCCAATAAGAAGGCCATTTTATCTGCTGATTTAATACTAAAACATTTAGAAGAAAATTTACCTTATAATGATTCTTTAGATTTTCATTTCTCAAGAGCATTGAATTGGTGTAGTCCTGTGTTAAACAACGCAGGATATGAAAGTCTTAAAACGTATGGTACGAATCTTATAACTAACGATACTATTAGAGAGAATCTGGGCATCTATGATGTCGGTTTGGTGGAAACATTGGCAAGAAGACAAGAAGAATATTTCTTTAACACAGCATCTCCTGTTTTAACTGAATTATTCGAAAAAGTTGCAACAGGTACTCAAATGAAACCTTTTGACTATGAGCAGTTAAAAAACTCCAAAAAATACATTAGCATACTTAAAACCTCCAAGGAGAATAGAAAGCAACAAAACAGATGGTACGATCAAGAGCAACAGATTTTATTGTCGTTGAACGATATGATAAAAACAGAGTTGAAAAAACAATAAGAAAAGGCTACTAGTGACTGTACTCAATTGTGGATCTGCGTATTAACAAAATAAAAGCTAATTTATAAAATTAATTAATAGTAAAAATATTTGGCCATTGTAGTTTACAACAGAAGCATAGCCTTGAAGTTACCACAAATTAGACGAAAACATAAAAATCAATAACCAATGAAATACATTCTGTTTTTAACATTAATAATTCTTATTGGTTGTAAAAACCAAGCTCCAAAAGAACAAATCACAACTGTTCAAACTGATAATTATGAACTAATAAAATCAAGTGGTTCAGAAGCATTACTAATTATTTTTCCTGGAGGTGGTTCTACTTCAAAAGAAACAAAAGAAGAATTTAAAATTATTGATAATGCAACAAAAAAAGGAATTTCTGTACTCTTGATGAATTTCAATCGACACTTATGGATTGAAAAAGAGGACTCTGAACAATTAACAAATTTAATAGCAAAAACTGTAAAAAAGAATAGCTTGAAGACAGATAAGCTTTTTATTGGAGGAATGTCAATTGGTGGCACAGTAGCGTTAATACTCTCAGACTATTTATTAAAAACTAATTCATCCCTGAAACCAAAAGGTGTATTTGTAGTTGACTCACCAATTGATTTATACGCACTATATGAAAGTTCCCAAAAAGATATATTGAGAAAGGATTTTTCAAAAGAACGTCTTGCAGAACCAAAATGGATTATTAATTATTTTGAAGAAGAATTTGGAGTTAAGGATTCTTTGCTTAATAATATCCAAAAAGTTTCCCCTTTTACTTTAAAAACAAAGAATATCAACAATATTAAAAACTTAAAAAATAATAAACTACGTTTTTATACTGAACCCGACACCTTATGGTGGAAAAAAACAAGACAAACTGATTTTGTGAGCACAAATGCCTACTCACTTCAGAAAATCAACGAACTATTAAAAAATAAGAATTGGGAAAATGTAGAATTGATTCAAACAAAAAATAAAGGGTATCGCACGGATGGTGAAAGAAACCCACATAGTTGGTCAATAGTTGATACAGACAATTTAATAAATTGGATTTTAGAATAATCAATCCAAAAGAATAGATAATAAACCTGGAATAACAAAGCGTGTAAATTATTGGACAATAAGTGATTAAATTAATATATGGTACAAGCCAGGTGCCTTAACTAACAAACTGAAAAATGAAAAAAATATACCTTAAAATCGCCCACTGGCTAAAGAGTCGTATAAAAACTATAACCCCTGGAAAGAATGCCATAAGAGGAGCTTCATTAGGTCTATTAATAATAGTAGTCATGTTTTGGCTGGTATACATTATTCGTGTTTATGTCGCACTTAAAGATCAATGGGTGCTTTTATTGGGCTTAGTCCTTGTACTGGCTGCCTCCTTTATAGGCTTTGTAATTAGATGGACAATCAAACTGTTAAGTAATGTACCTAGGTTTTACATTTTGGCTCTTTTAATAGCATTACCCCTACTCTTTTTTATGAGTTTTGGTTGGATTATACCTACAACAATTACTGTATTAGCATCACTTTGTGGAGCTGGCGTAATGGTGTTGAAGAAAACTGGTTTTCAACATCTAGCCAAAACGAAGAAGGTAGTTACAGTGATGGGAATGATTATTGGATTTGGTGGGTTCATTGCTATTGGGATTCTATACAGTCAGAAGGGTTTTGAAGTGGATCCTATTACAAATGCGGCTCTATCCACTGGATTAAACATGCAACAAATAAAAGCGATTTCTCCTTCCGAAAAAGGTCCTTTCTCCATAAAGACATTAACGTATGGAAGTGGGAAGGACTTACACCGACCCGAATATGGGGCAGAAGTCAATTTTAAAACTGATTCTGTGAATGGTCTGGCGTTTATTGATGGCTGGGAAGGCTTTGGAGGTTGGTGGCGTGAAAAATATTGGAAATTTAATTCTAGATCTCTACCCATAAATGCCCGTGTTTGGTATCCGGAAGGGAAAGGCCCTTTTCCTTTGACACTTATTGTGCATGGAAATCACAGCATGCAGGATTATTCTGATCCCGGGTATGAATATCTTGGTGAACTACTTGCTTCAAGAGGAATCATCCTTGCCTCTGTAGATGAGAATTTTATTAATGGGTCATGGTCAAATATTTTTGGCGGATTAGATAAAGAAAATGATGCGCGAGGATGGTTATTACTTGAGCATTTGAAGGTATGGCACGAGTGGAACAAGACAGAGAATCATCTATTTTACAAAAAGATTGACACAGCCAACCTAGCACTTATCGGACACTCAAGAGGAGGCGAAGCAGTAGCTCATGCCGCAATGTTTAATAAACTTCCCTATTATCCAGACGATGCTTCCATAAAATTTAACTACAACTACAATATCAAGTCGATTATAGCTATAGCTCCTGTTGATGGACAATATGAACCGGGGAATAGTAGGACAGAAATTGAAGATGTTAGTTATTTTGTAATACATGGAGCGCAAGACGCAGATGTAAGCTCATTTATGGGTTCTCAGCAATATGAAAGAGTAAATTTTAAGGATAGCCTTTATCATTTCAAATCGGGACTTTATGTGTACGGAGCCAATCATGGGCAATTCAACACAAGCTGGGGTAATAACGATACAGGAAACCCTTTTTTGGGGCTTCTTAATCTAAAACAGCTACTTTCTGCTGCTGATCAACAGAAAATTGCGCAGGTGTATATTAGTTCATTTCTAGACATCACGTTGAAAAATAAAAAAGAATATCTGCCTCTATTCATGGATGCGAGAAAAGGCAAAGACTGGCTTCCCGAAACTATTTACTTGAACCAATTCGAAGACTCAAATTTAAAACCAGTTGCCAATTTTGATGAAGACTTCGATGTGTCGAGCATAACACAAGATGGTGGAGAAATTAATACCAAAAACCTATCTGTTTGGCGTGAGCAAGAGATAAAACTTAAATGGCAAAAAAAAGGAAGTAGAGCTGCTTTTGTAGGCTGGAACTATGATATTGAGAATGAAAAGGAATCGCTTGAAACTGTACCTGACTCACTGATTGCAAGCTACACTATCAGACTTTCTTCTACCGCTATTGATTCTTCAGCAGTATTGGTTTTTTCAATGGCCGAATCTAAAGAATCTGCCAACCCTAAATCGGAAGGAAAATGGGTGAAAAACGATAGCAGCAAGAATAATAAAAATGAGGACGTTGACAAAGATGATGAAGAAAAAAAGGAAGATAAAGATGACAAGGATGAACCCAAAAAACCCATTGATTTTACGATACAATTGACTGACTCTTCTGAACAAACCATTTCATTTCTCTTAAGCGATTTTTCTGCTTTACAGAGAGTTATTGAAGTAACAATTACGAAAACAGATTTCATCAAGGGCGACAAACAATCAGAAAAGGTATTTCAGACATTTTATTTTCCAACAAATACCTTTCAAAAAATTAATCCAAACTTTAATCCGTACAATATCGTAGAAATAAAATTTGTTTTTGATAAAAATGAAAGCGGGGTAATCGCAATCGATAATATTGGGTTTATGAAGAGTTTATAAAGTCATTTTATAATTAAACAACTTCAACAGCTGACCGTGTATAATGCCCATAACCTCTGAAACTGGTTAAAAGGAAGATTTAAGTATCAATAATCTATTAACTAAACTGAAAATATGTACATTTAATCCCGTTAGAAAAAGTTATATACACTGTTGTTCCTAATTAAAAAAATACAACTATGAGAAAATACAGTTTAGTAATAATTTTATTTTTCTTCTCAATACAAATTTTTGCGCAAGAAGAAACTAAGGACTATAGTGAAGCTTTAAAACTTATTGAAGTATGGTTAGATGCTCAGAAAGATTACGAAAAACTTCCTGGAATAACAGCAAGTATAGTTTCTGATCAAGATTTGCTTTGGTCAGGCGCCTTCGGAATGGCTAACCTTGATGAGAATATTAAAGCTGAGGTTAAAACGCTTTGCAGTATCTGTTCGATATCAAAATTGTTTACTTCCGTTGCTGTTATGAAATTATATGATGAAGGAAAGTTAAGATTAGATGACAATATTATAGACATATTGCCTTGGTATAATCTTGAGCAACAATATGTTGAAAGTGGGCCTATTACCATTAGGACCTTGCTAAGTCATTCTTCTGGTCTACCTAGAGAAAATGCTTACTCGCATTGGAATGGCCCAAAGTATTCCTTTCCTACTAAAGACCAAATCAAAACTAAATTATCTACCCAAAAAACCTTATACCCATCATCCACTTATTATCAATATAGTAATCTTGCATTTACTTTATTAGGTTATGTAGTTGAAGAGGTTTCTGGAGAGTCTTTTGAAGATTATATTGAAAAAAATATTCTTTCACAACTTGGATTATCAAATACGAGATCAACATTGCCAAAATCTTTATATGGTACTGAATTAGCTATTGGTTATAGCTTACTTTCGAGGGATGGGCAACGTAAAAAAATAAATTTTTTCCAAGCTAACGGAGTTGCAGCAGCTGCAGGTTTCTCATCTAATGTTGAGGATTTGGCTAAATTCGCTTCTTGGCAATTTCGATTAAGGGATACAACCTCAACTGAAATATTAGAGCCATCAACTCTTAAGAACATGCACAATGTTCAATGGACAGACCCAGACTGGGAAGCTACTCGAGGATTAGGGTTTAGAGTTTGGAAAGGTCCAGATGGAAATAAGTGGGTAGGTCATAGTGGTTATTGTCCAGGTTATCAAACAACGCTACAGCTAAACTTAAAAAATAAATTTGCTTATTCAGTGATGATCAATGCAAATGGAGTAGACCCAAATAAATATGTAAAAGGAATGCATGCCATACTAAATAAGGTTAAACCTATAAAAGAGGATTCTACAAATACTAAAGAAAAAAATCTTGGTCAATACACAGGTTACTATGAATGGGATCTTGCTAAAGAAAGTTACGTTTCAACTTGGGAAGGAAATTTAGTAATACTTGAATTGCCTTCAGATTCTCCCGGCAATTCAATGACAATTTACAAACTCGCTGATGGTGATAGATTCCGAAGATTAAGGGACGATGGAAATTTGGGTGAAGCACTAGAATTTGAGCGTAACACCAAAGGTGAAATCTATAGATATAAACTCTTTAATAATTGGTTGTATACCAAAGTAGAACGTTAAAAACGCTTATAACAATATGTGAAAATGCATTTAAAACGCATTTTATCAAAAACATTACCAACATTTGATAATAAATAGTCAATGTATTCGGCATCTACAATATTACGATCTAAATTAATTTACATTTTTATATTTGTATTTAATTTGGTATTCAGTCAACAAAATGATTTTATCACTGGCAAATTAATTAATTCAAAAAATGATGCTCCAGTTCCATTTGCGGCAATAAAAATTAAGAATATTTCAAAGGGAGTGACATCGAATTTTGATGGAGGTTTTAAAATTCCTTACCAAATTCAAGAAATAGGAGATACTTTGGTAATATCTTCAATTGGATACCTTTCAAAGGAAATAATATTATCAAATCTTTTTAAAGATCAGATTAACTTAATACGACTTACTGAAAAAGCTGAGACACTGAATGAAATAATACTTTTAGCTCCCAAGAAAAACCAAAGGAAGAGTGCCAAAGAAATTATTCGCTTAGCTATGGAGAAAATTCCTGAGAATTATCCTTTTATAGCGTTTTCCTATGTAGGTTATTATAGAGATTACCAAATAAAAAAAGGCAAGTACTTGAATATGAATGAAGCTATTATGGAAGTTTTTGATCCAGGATTTGGTATTGAAGATCTAAAAGGAACACGCACAAGAATATATCAATATAAAAAAAATACTGATTTCCCAATAGATACCAATGCCGCTAAACCATATGATTATGTGAATAGAAGCAAAATTATTTCTAATGCCACATTAGGCGGTCAAGGAGGGAATGAATATACTATTCTTCGATTACATGATGCCATACGTAATTACCACATAAACACCTACGATTTTGTAAACCGTTTGGATTTGGACTTGGTCAAAAATCATAAACTTAGACTACTTCCCGAAACTTCCCTTGATAGCATCCTTCTACAAGTCATTAAAATTTCTAGAACTAAGGAGAACCTTAAAATTATGGGCAAGGTCTACATTAGCAAGGTGGATTTTAAAATTTACAAATTGAAATATGCAGTATATGATAGGAGAATATCCAAAGAGAAAAATATTAAAAAACTACTATATGAAATCATTGTAGAGTATCAATCATATAAGGGAACAATGTATCCAAACTATATTTCTTTTAATAATTCCTTTGAAATCCTACAACCTCCAAAATTTATTCCTGTTGCAGCAAAAATTGATCATATAAGAAAACGTTTTGAACTCGTTCTTAACAATACTCCATTACTTAAAGATGCCATAAAAAAGAGTAATTATAGATTGTGGTATCAAGGAGTAAAATTGAAAATAGACAGTATTGAGGTAAAAAAGAATAGGGTTCTATTGTATCCTAAAGATAAAAAATCAGTTTTTGACCTTCAACGGATAGAATCACTTCGAAAAATTAGTAGTAAAGGAGTAGCAATAGAAATTATAAATGTAAGGGATATAGTTTATAAACAAGAGTCAGTTACCTATAATCAATATAGAGAGTTTTTTGTACAACAGCTTAAAATAAATTCTGTAATACCATTAGATACTTTGTTTATGACAAAAAATAGGCCGATTTTTGAAAATCAACCTGTAATTGCTTCTAAAAATCTTTCGGATTACTGGATGAATACTCCACTAAAAAACTAACATTATAATGTTGTAAAGAAAAAACGATAGGTTAGAAACCAATTTAGTGTAAAGTCTAATCTTTAACTTGTGTAAACCATGTATCTTAACAGACAGCAAAGAAGAACAAACATTAATGAAAGTTTTAAAAAATTATGAAAATCACCAACTCAAATGTTACCATAAATGTTCTTGATCTAGACAGTTCAATTGCGTTTTATAAATCTATAGGATTGGAATTGAAAAATCGTTGGGGAAATTATTATGCACAATTAAAAGCTCCGAATCTATTAATTGGACTTCATCCAACAAAAGAAAATGAATTACTTAAAAATTCAGGGAATGTGTCTATTGGCTTTACAACCGACAATTTTGATTCTGCTAGATCAATGCTTAAAAAACTATTAATCAAATTTGATGAAAGAAAAGAAGAAGGTGGTGAATTTCTACACTTTAAAGACCCAAATGGAACAGCACTCTATTTTATAAAACCAAAATGGTAAGCTCAAAGCAAAAAAAATAGTTATAAGAAGAACTTTTACAAATATTATTTTCAAGACAAAACAATACATTTGTATTCTATGCAACAAAATCCAGATAAAAATATTTTATGCCTTAATTGCGGTACTAAACTTAAAGGTAAATATTGTTCGAAAAGTGGTCAACTATCTAGTGCTAAGAGAATTAATATCAAATAAATAGTAAGTAACTTTTTAAGTACCAACCTTTCTCTAGATAGCCCATTGCTTACTACATTTAGGTTTCTAATAATTAATCTCGGTAAAATATTTAGAGAATATATAGCAGGAAAAAGAAAAACATATTACAGACCAATAGCATTTTTTTTACTGTTTACAGGGATTTACCTTATTCTTAGGTTCTTGATAGATTTTGATTCTTTAGAAGATATTTTTCTCAATAGTGACAAAGAAAACTTATCGGGTTTAGAAAAAGAAATAGAAACAACTGCCCGATTGATGGAAAAAAATATAAATAATATTATGTTTCTTCTGGTTTTTTCTATCGCCTTTAACTTAAAACTGTTTTTTAGAAAAAAATATAACTTAGCAGAATATTTATCTGTGGGTTTATATATTGTTGGATTATATACCATATCAAAAATTTCCACTTTGTTAATTGGAAAATATACATTGCTTCCAGTAGATAATTTAGAGTTAGTAATTGTATTGATCTTAATTTTCTATAGTACTTATTCTTTATTCCAAAAGAGAGATCTAATCTATATTATTAAATATTTGTTTGTTAGTTTGCTCAGCCTCTCTTTGTACTTAATACTATCTATTGGATTCTTTTTAACTTTAGTTTTACTTAGATAATATTCTATTGTTCTAATTTAAATTGGTTATTTACTATCTAATAAATTAAAACTATGCAAATGAGTTTTACTATTTTTGATACCCATTAATTAACATTATCTTTATCAAAAAAGTGAAATGCAAAATCAAAATAAGATAAATAAAACTCCGACTTCAATTATTATTGCCGCATTTATAATCATTATTGCAGGAGTAATTTTTGCAAAATCTATAGTAAACCCCTTTTTGATGGCTATTTTTTTAGGAATTATTGTATTGCGCCCTATTCGATGGTTACAGTCAAAAAAAATTCCACAAAGCATATCAATTTTAATTGTTTTTGTATTAATAGTTAGTATTTTCATAGGATTTGGCCAATTGATAAGTACTTCTCTATCTGCTTTTACAGAGAATGTCCCTAAATATGAAAATAGTCTGAACGATATTGGAAATAATTTTGTTTCCTTTTTTAATAATAAAGGAATTAATATTTCCAAAAACAAATTGCTGAATATTTTTGATGCATCCAGAGTTATGGGTATTACTTCAGGAATTTTGGGTCAGTTAGGTGGTTTTATGGGTAAAACCATTACTATTTTTATTTTGATGCTTTTTTTGTTGTTCGAAAAACACAGCCTGGGATTAAAAGCTAAGGCAATTGCAAAAAGCACGAATGTGTCTTTGAGTTATTTAAAAATAATTGGAAATAATATTCGTCACTATCTTACTATTAAAACCATAACCAGTTTGTTAACCGGTATTTTAATTTGGATCCTTCTTGAAATTATTGGACTTGATTTTGCTCTTTTATGGGGATTAATTGCATTTCTTTTAAACTATATTCCCAATATTGGTTCTATTATTGCTGCTATACCAGCTGTGCTATTTGCCATGGTTGATCTCCAAATTGGAGGTGTTATCTGGACAATTATAATATTTGTAGTAATAAATGTGGTAATAGGTAGTTTTGTAGAGCCTAAAGCAATGGGAAAAGGAATGGGTCTTTCTACCTTTGTTGTTTTTGCAGGTCTTATTTTTTGGGGATTTATTTTGGGAACTGTTGGCATGTTCCTTTCTGTTCCGCTAACCATGACCATCAAAATCATTCTTGAACACAATGAAGGTACAAAATGGATTGCTGTTCTTTTAGGTACCGAAGAAGATGCCAATAAAGTATTGGGAGAAACTTAAGTTTCAATTATAATTTCATTTTGAACTTTATTCATGTTGAATATACTTCTATAAAATGATTGAAAGATTGAATGATTGTCATACTCATAACTATCAGCACTCAATATTTATCTCAGACGTATTCTGAATATAGACTAAGTTTATGATTTTAAGATATCTCTTTCATCTTTCTTTTCATCTGAATTCGAAATTTTCTTAGATTTTTTTAAGGATAACTTTTTTAAATCTATCTGTGTTTCGTTAATATCTTTAATATGTACATCTTGTTGAGGAAATGGAATTTCAATACCCAATTCATTAAACTTATTGTAAATCGCAATAGAAATCTCACTTTTTGTTTCCAAGCCTCTCTCATAAGGTACCCAAAATCGCAACTTAAAGTTTAATGAACTATCCCCAAACTCACTAAACAACGCAATTGGAGAAGGTTCTTTCAAAACAGACTTATTTTTGTTCGCTACCTCATTAAGAATTTTTAAAATCTCATTGGGATCAGATCCATAGGTAGTGCCCACTAGAATTTCAACTCGTTTCATACTATCGGAAAGAGTCCAGTTGATCAAATCATTAGATATCAAATTATTATTTGGCACTACTACTTCTGCGCCATCAAAAGTTCTTATATTCGATGAACGTACTCCTATTCGATTTACTTTTCCTAGTAAATTATTAACTTCAATCGTATCACCCGGTAAAATTGGTCGTTCAAAAACCAAGATCAATCCCGATACAAAATTAGATATGATACTTTGCAAACCAAACCCAATACCCAATCCTAACGCACCTGCCATTAAATTAAATTTACCCAAATCTAAACCGAGAGATGAAAGAGCCAAAACAAATCCAAAACCAATAATAAAATATCTAATAATCAATGATATAGCTGCAGGAATACCTTTAGGTAATTTGAATATTTTTAAAGGAGATCCAGAATCAAACACAAATGAGATAAACCTAGTAATTAGAAAAGAAGAAACAAGAATAAAAATAAAATTAATAACGGCACCCATAGTGAATGTAATATTACCCAATACATAAGGTTCGGTTAATGCATCTTTTATGTATAGGGTTAATGGATTCCAAATATCTATCATTTTAAGAAAAAAGAAAAGCCAGTAAAGGAAAGTTATCACTCGTATAACTTCTAATGCTTTTCTTTCTACAGCTAGTTTATATCTTGCATCAAAAGATTCTTTCTTACAAAAAAATCTGTGAACTAGTCCTATTATAATTCCACCGGTTATCATTAAAACAGCATAAAAAATAATGGTAATAATACTACTCTGCAGTATCACTTTTAAAGACATATCTGCCAAATTGGTATATCCCAAAATATTGGAAAATATAGAAACAGTACTTAAAAAATAAACTACAGGAGCTAATTGAATTAATAATTTACCGAATCCTTTGGTTTTCATTTTCCTGGTCTTTCGATATGGAAATGTAAAAAATACTAAAGAAGCAATTACTAAAATATTTTCAAACAATAAATAAAATCTATACTGGTTACTGTTAAACCAAAAATAACTTTTAACAGAATCAATAATAAAAAATAAGATTACAAAATAAATTAAGTTTTTAAAACGCTTATCAATATAGGGTTGGATCAAAGGAATTGCTGCAATTAAAGTCAAGGTAATTAAGCTATCACCAAATAACATAGGAGCTGTAGAAAAGGATAATTTGGCTGAAACCAATGCAATTAAAATAACACCCGAAATAGAATGATTTAAAATAATATCTTTTGCATTTTGAAGATTTTCATCTTCCTCGTTAAAAAGGTTGTTAACATATATTTTTTTAATAAAATAAAATAGATAAACAATAAACCCTATAAAAAGAAAAAAGAGATAAAAATTACTTTCACTTGATTTTGAATATTTAAATATTTCAGAAATATTTTTGGAAAGCGATTCAACTTCATCTTCTCCCACTCTTCTCTTTTTAGTTTCCTTAACTGAAGATTTCCAAAGCGGTTCATGCCTCAGATAAAACAGATTATAAACCTCTGAACCTTTAAGTATGCCCAATTCTTCTATTACCTTGTTAACAATAATTTTTTGTTTATTAATTTTTGCTTCAAGACTTAATAAGTTATTGTTCTTATTAATGATTTCTTCTTTGGTTTTTTTAAAATTAACCCAAACTGTTTTTGCATTTTGTACGACTTCAAAAGGGACTTTTTCAATTATAGCATTTTTATAGGTTAGTTCCCAGGTATGTTCTTTTAATGAAACCACTTCAATTAATTTGGTATTCTTTTCGC
>VAPK010258403.1_pt1 | contig 13646 bp, 10 predicted proteins | sample 3395031 | NCBI WGS metagenome assembly VAPK01 (sample SAMN08290443, study PRJNA428436) | hydrothermal vent metagenome | isolation source: Deep-sea hydrothermal vent chimney 1 | place: Pacific Ocean: Juan De Fuca Ridge | reverse complement strand
GGTCTGGTATGGGACTTTCGATGCTACATGGTATTGTACATGGTAGTGACGGACATATTGTTGTTAAGTCAAAAAATGCTCGTACTAAAAAAGGAACAGTCATCCAGGTATTTTTTCCCCAGGTTAATCTTCCTCGAATGAAATCAAAAAGTATAAAAGAAAAGAATGGGCAATATAATGTTGAGACATCTAAAAATATACACATAGGAAAAACTGTACTTGCTATAGATGATGAGTCTTTGATTACTAATTATCTTAGTGATTTATTAAATGACGAAGGATATAAGGTCATCACATATAATAATTCTGTTAAAGGTTTAAATTATTTTAAACAAAATAATCATAAAATCGATATTATAATTACTGATCAAACTATGCCAGGTTTAACAGGCCTGGAATTATCTAAAAACATTCTTCATTCAGGCTATGAAGTTCCCATTATTTTATGTACTGGTTACAGTGATTTTGAATATGTGGCTATTAATACCGAATATGGTATAGATGTCTTTTTAAACAAGCCCTTCGATAATGATTTGTTACTTCAGCATGTCTCTCAGCTGTTAAATAAGTATCAATAGTAATATTTACATCGGTTTATAATTTCCAGCCAGGTCACCATTGTTAGCTCATCCAATTCCTAAATATATTGATTCCTTCATTTTCTAAATCCTTGACTTTATTTACGTTTCGCTATTAAATGACTGACTGGTCATTTATTTAACAGGGGTTTTTGTGAGTGAATTAGGCTCAAGTGCTAAGGAATCATGCCGATGGCGTCGTCGTAAAGAAGATCGGCCGGCTGAAATTCTATCAGCAGCATTAACAACTTTTTCAATTAAAGGCTTTGCCGCTACAAAACTGGATGAAGTTGCGAAAAAGGCAGGGGTATCAAAAGGTACACTTTATCTTTATTTTGCAAGCAAAGAGGCCTTGTTTAAAGCGGTTGTGAGTGAGTTTGTATTACCTCAGATAGCTAAAGCAGAAGAGCAAGCAGAACAATACACAGGCTCTATTAAAGAGCTGATGTTTAAATTGCAAGAGCAATGGCAAACCAATGTTCTGGAGACTGAACTATCCGGTATTTCAAAAATGATGATTGCTGAAGCATCAAATTTTCCTGAGCTGGCTAAATTTTATTTAGAAAATGTAATTCAACGAACACACCATTTTGTATCGAATCTGATAAGTCTTGGTATTGAACGAGGTGAATTCAGAAAATGTGATTTGGAATATACAACTCGCTTATTTCTTACACCAATGGTTTTTTCTGCAATATGGCAACATTCACTCGCACCATTTGATGAGGCGTTTGATACTCAAAAATATCTAAGCTCCCATTTAGATATTTTTCTGCGTGGGATAGCAAGGGATAGTCAGGGATGAACAAACCAGCTTTAATAATTTATGTGCTTATCAGTAATATTTTCCTGATTACGCCTGCACTGGCAGGTAATAAAACCGAGTTAACGATTTACCAGGTTATGCAACGTGTTCTTGATCGATATCCATCTTTAAAAATATCGGAGATGGATGTTGCCCAGGCCGCAGAACAAAGGCAACAGGTTGAAAGTAGACTGGGATGGATATTAAATAGTAGTGCTGGTGTTACACATGACCTGACAGGTCTAGGTACGCCATCTGATCGTCTGGATATAAGTGGTTCGATTGCTCGTCAGTTAAAGTCAGGAGCAACTTTAAGTTTAAGTGGCGGTTATCGCTATGAGGATAGCTCGTTATCTTTTAGTCCATCTTTACCTAATCCTGCCCATACTACAAAACTTGATTTAAGCTATCGTATACCTTTATCTCAGGGAGTGGGTAACCCCTCATATAATGAAGGTTTAATATCAGCCGATGCAGGCCATGATTTGGCTAAAGCAAATCAATTACTAACCCGTATTACATTAGCTGAAAAAGTGAAGGATCTTTTTTATTCCTCTCTATCAACACTCGCAAGAGTGAAGAGTGCAAATCAAGCTGTGCAACACGCAAGAAAGCTGAAAGTGTATATTAATAAAAATGTTAATTTAGGCCTGTCAGAAAAGAAAGATAAATTGCAGGCAGTAGCACAATTACACTCTAAGTTAGCAGAACTAAGTGCTATTCAACTTCAATGGAAGCAACAGCAAAACTCCCTTAATCGATTAATGCTTGAGAACTGGGAACAGGAGCTGCAGCCAGTTTTGATATCGGTAGAAATCAATAAATACTATGATATTAATGAATTAATCAATACAACAGAAGCCTATCATCCGACGGTTAAAATTTCTCAGGCCAGACTTCAAATCGCAGAAAGCCAGATATATTCAGCACGAGATAGCAAAAAAGATAACCTTGATTTGGTCATGTCTGTGGGTTCGAGAACTTCAGATGGAGAAAATAATACGGGTACTGTTAGTGAGCGGGATTGGGCAGGTGCAGTAAGCATTGAATATAAGCATCTATTTGATGACAAAGGTGTAACTTCAAAATATAAACAAGCGCTATTAGAAAAAAATATTGCTTTACAGAATGTTCACAAAAGTAATGATGATATTCGCTATACCGTGGCAGGCTTGGTTGCTGAAATTAAAGCAGCTAAACTCGCGGTAAAAACAGCTCATCAAAAATTAAACAGTGAATCTTTAAAGTTAAAGGAAGTCGAACATCGTTTTCGTACAGGCAGGGCTAATACTGCACAACTTATTCAATTTCAAAATGAGTATTCATTCGCACAGTTAACACATCAAAATCAGAAAATTGACTTGAATAATCGCCTGATTGCATTACAGATAATTACAGGACAGTTTTGGAATGAACTGGCTATACAACATGGAGTTAATAAATGAAATCAGTATTCCGCTATTTTGTTGAACGGGCATTGATGGTTAATCTGATTTCAATTTTTTTAATGTCTGTTGGTATATATGCAATTTTTGATATTAATCGTGAAGCTTTTCCAAATGTGAACCTGGATAAGATTCGTATTGATATTCCATATCCCGGTGCGTCACCTTCAGAAATTGAACGATTGGTCATTACCCCTATTGAACAGGAGCTAAAAGCTTTAAGTGGTATCGACACCATGAATTCAATTGCTTTTAGTGGTTCAGGTATTATTAATCTTGATATTGATCCGGATTCAGGTAATCGGGATCAAATTGCTAATGATGTACAAATGGCAGTTGATCAAACCGTCTTACCGGATGACCTGCCAGCAAAACCCCATGTTCTTGAAATAGATGGAGCAGTATTCCCGGTTATTCAACTTGCAGTATCTGCCCCGGTTTCTGAGCTCGAATTAAAACGTTTGGGTGACCAGATTCAGGATGAACTTTTAAGCATTAAGGGTATTGCCAGGGTACAAATTCAGGGAGATCGTAAAGCTGAAATCCGTATTACCGTTGATCCGGATAAACTTTCATTGCATCGTATTGCTATTGGTGAAATTGCTTCACTATTAAGAGCGTGGAATATTAATTCACCAGGTGGACAAGTTAATACCATTGAAGGACAAAAGATGGTTCGCATTGTTGGACAATTCCAGAATGTGAAAGATGTAGCTGAACTTGTATTACGTTCAAATGATCGGGGCGATAGTATTAAGCTTGGTGATATTGCAACAATTGAAGAATCATTAGTAATTCCTACTATCTACCTTGATTCAGGTGGCGATCCTGCCTTGAATTTGATTATTTTGAAAAAGACAGATGGCGATATTATTGATGTTGTTGATAAAGTAAAAGATTATATTAAAACAATACCGGAATTATATGGACCTGATGTTCATATTGGTACATCTCAGGATTTTTCACGCTTCGCACGTTTACGTTTAGGCGTGTTAACAAACAATGGTATTGTTGGGCTAATTCTGGTATTTATTTCACTTATTATTTTTTTACGTTTCTCTGTTGCCATGACAACCACATGGAGTCTACCAATAGTATTTTTGACCGGATTGTTTTTTTTGCATTTATCGGGAATTACATTAAACCTGGTATCAATGCTTGGCTTTATTATGGTACTGGGAATGTTAGTTGATGATGCAATTATTATCGGTGAAAATATTACCTATCATATGGAACAGGGTGATTCACCTAATGATGCGGCGGTAAAAGGTGCCTATGAATTATTTGGTCCGGTCACGACAACCATTTTAACAACCGTAGCAGCATTTCTACCCTTAATGTTTATGTCTGGCATGATAGGTAAATTTATTATTGCAATTCCTGTTGTGGTTATTTCTCTGTTGTTCTTTTCCTGGCTTGAAGCATTCCTGATTTTACCCAGCCATGTAAGTCACTTAACCAATTCAAAAATTAAAGTAAAAGAAAAACAATGGTTGATAAATTTTGAACATGGCTATGCAAGATTTCTTTCCTGGGTATTACATCATCGCTGGACTGTTGTGTTTTTATCCGCTTTAATATTAATTGGAAGCATTGTTTTAGCAAAACAGGCAATGCAGTTTCAATTATTCCCAGCTGTTGCGGTTGATCAATATTTAGTTCGTGTCACGGCTAAACCAGGTACAAATCTAAATGAATTACGCACACACTTAAAAGATGTAGATAAGGAAATACGTCTTCATGTAAATGCAGAACATCTTGAAAGCACCATACTTTCCAGTGGACAAACTCAGCGCGATGCAGGTGATCCTTTAACTCAACGTGGAAGTCGTTTTGGACAAATAAGAGTACTATATTTACCCGCAGTATTGAGACCAGATCATGATGCGGTTAAGGATCTACGTTATCTGGAAAAGAATTTACCTTCAAAATACCCTGACCTTGAAATTGCTTTTGAGCTTGTTAAACCAGGGCCACCAACGGGTCGTGCTTTGGAAATAGAAATATCAAGTAAAGATGGTATATCAAACGAACATGTTGCTGAGAATTTAATTAAATTTTTAAAAGATATTAAGGGTGTCACCACTATTGAGAGTGGCTTGCAACCAGGTGACAAAGAAATTCATGTGGTTTTGGATAAAGGACTTGCTGCTTATGCCGGTGTTACCCTGGCAACAGCGGCTTCACATATACGTGCAACGGTAGATGGTTTGCGGGTAACGACAACGCGATATGGAACAGAAGAAGTTGATGTGACGATACGTTATCCGGAAGATATTGAAGACATAAAAGCATTACAGAATTTAAAAATACCAAATAATCGTGGTGGTTTAATACCTTTAAGTTCAATTGCCCGGTTTGATGAAAAAACAGGATTCACGACCATTCGTCATAAAGATGGCTTAAGAGTGATTCGTGTTTTTGCGAACATTGATGAAACTCAAACCAGTAGTATTAAATTAAACAAGCTGGTCGCAGATAATCAAAAAGTATGGTTAGCTGAATTTAAGAATAAGGTTAAAATTAATTTTGGCGGTGAGGCTGAAAAAAATGATGAATCATTTCAGGATCTGGCATTTTCATTCCTCTTTGCACTCATTGCGATATTCTTTTTACTCGCTATTCAGTTTAATAGTTTAGGTTATCCACTTATCGTTATGTTAGCGATACCTTTTGGTGTTGTCGGGGTAATCTTAAGTTTTTATCTGCATGATATCTTGTGGAAGCCCATGCCATTATCTTTCTTCTCTACCATGGGTATGGTTGCGTTAACGGGTGTTGTTGTAAATAGTTCGATGATACTACTGGTCTTTATTCAACGCGCTCGTGAAGAGGGAATGGATGCAATGGAAGCCATTTTATTAGCGGGTCGCAGACGTTTACGAGCAGTTGTTCTAACAGCAGCAACAACTGTAGTCGGATTGTTGCCAACGGCTTATGGTTGGGGCGGAACGGATCCATTTGTTGCACCGATGGCCCTTGCATTATCATGGGGGCTTGCTTTTGCAACCTTGATTACTTTGATCGTCATACCAGCAGCATTAGCAGTGAGTATTGATACAGCCGAGCACTTTAGAAACTGGCGTGGAAATCTGATAAAACGTTTTATGAAAACGTGAAATTTGTTGGGCTTTAAAACTAAAGAATACGCCCGGCACCTGTATATCGTTTTCGCCAGTATTTTTCTTTCATAGAACTAATTTTCACACGCTTGCCAGAAGAGGGGGCATGTATAAATTTATTGTTGCCCAGGTAAATACCCACATGTGAAACAGCACGTGAGATTGATGTTTTAAAAAAGACTAAATCACCTGCTTTTAGATATTTGCGTGATATGCGTTTTGCTGCTTTATACAGCTGGCTTGTGGTACGGGGAAGATTGATTCCGGCGACCTTATGACTGTATTGAACCAGTCCACTGCAGTCAAAACCCCGAGAGGGAGAGGTGCCACCATAACGGTATTTAACTCCCAGCATCTTCCTGGCTGTTTTAATAACAGTTTGCTTGCTAGCAGATGTTCGGCTGCTCTTATATTTAGGACTACTCCCACAAGCAGAAAGAGCCAGTGTTACAGCCAAAATAGACAGGATACGGGTCATTTTTATTTGTCTGAATATGATTTTCATAGGTCAATTCTAGTTAATTTTGAGTAAAAATCAATAAGATATGCTATTTATCTAATAAATTAGTTTAAGTAGCTCTTTTATGAAAATGATGAAATGGGCACAGAAAAAGTCAGGTTCATGAGCTAAAATTAGGCTATGGAAATTTCATCAGTATCAAATGCATCATTTAGCCGCTCTGTCACGCCTTCTAAAAGTAGCAGTGATCGTCAATCGAATACTCATGATGAATCTCAAGCAAAAATTGCAGAAAATAAAGCACAGGAACGAACGCAACAACAGCGTGCGACTCAGCAAAAATTGCAACAGAATAAGGAAGAGAGTCAACGTCGCCTGGATGGTCGTTTAATTAGTTTCGGCCATGAGCCTGATCCGCAAAAACAGGCGTCCATGAATCGTTCACGGGTAGATGAAGCATATAATCCTCCAAAAAATGATTTAACAAATTCACATAAACAACATTCAGATGAAAGAGAAGCTGAAGCTATTGATATTGTAATTTAGTCGTACTCTCAACTGTAAAAAATTCAATCTTAATGCCGTTGTATCGGTACATTTTCATCCAATCCATCATTAGTCTAAATGTGATTTTTTACCAGCTGCATAGTTATGTTTGCGGTAGAATGCAGGCATGAAAAGAAAATCCCCCCAACGACGTAAAAAAAAGACCGTTTCAAAAAAGCATTCTCATCGTAAAAAAAGCAAGAAAAATCACAAGCTACCGTTAATACGCATCTTTCTTACGTTGCTTTTTATTTTTATAATTTATGTCATCTATCTTGATTTTGAAGTTCGCACTCAATTTAATGGCAGAAAATGGTCAGTACCTGCTCGTGTTTATGCCCGTCCTTTAGAACTTTACATTGGCAAACCACTATCACAAGAACAATTTAATTTTGAATTAAAAATATCCGGCTATCAGTTAACTCATAAAGAGATTAAAACAGGACGTTATCAAAAAAGGGGGAATCGTTATCGAGTTGTAATACGCGATTTTGATTTTTGGGATGGCCATCAGCCGCCACGTTACATTGAAGTAAAAATTGATTCAGGCTTTATTTCTGATGTTAGCGATTTTAGAGACAAGACAGATATTGCTGTGGTTCGTCTGGAGCCGGCTGTTATGGGACGTATTTATCCATCTCACCAGGAAGATCGCTTATTAGTTAAGCTAGATGATGTTCCTGAATATTTAACTTCTGCATTATTAACCGTTGAAGATCGTCAGTTTTATTCACACTATGGTGTTAATCCAAAAGCTATTATTCGGGCAATGTTTGCCAATATAAAAGCAGGTGCAGTTGTTCAGGGCGGCAGCACTTTAACTCAACAACTGGTAAAGAACTTTTTTCTTACAAAAAAGAAAAGCCTGGTGCGAAAATTTAACGAAGCCATTATGGCGCTTTTACTTGAAGTACATTACGAGAAAAATGAAATTTTAGAAGCATACCTGAATGAAATTTATTTAGGTCAGGATAAAAAACGTGCGATACATGGTTTTGGTTTAGCAAGCCGATTTTATTTTGATAAACCTGTTTATAATCTTAATCTTTCGGAAATAACAACACTTGTTGCAATGGTAAAAGGTCCATCATATTACGATCCATGGAGACACAGGAAACGTATTCTAAAACGCCGTAATACTGTTATTGCTTTAATGGAAAAACAGGGCAGTATAACGACTTACCAGGCAGAAACTGCTAAAAATAAAGCCTTAAATGTGATTAAACGTAGTAAAAAAATAACCAGTTCTTATCCTGCATATATGGATCTATTGCGCCGCCAGTTACAGAAGGATTATAAAAAAGAAGATTTAACTTCAGAAGGCTTACAAATATTTTCTACTTTTGATCCTTATGTTCAAAAAATAGCAGAGCAAGTTGTTAAGTCAAAAGTGAAACAGTTAGATAAACAAAAAAATCTAAATGGAACATTACAAAGTGCTGTGATTGTTACCAATACTAATAATGCAGATGTTCTTGCAGTAGTAGGTGACAAGCAACCTGGCTATGCAGGTTTTAATCGTGCGTTAGATGCTTTACGACCAATTGGCTCACTGATAAAACCGGCTATTTATTTAACTGCACTAGGTCAAAAAAATAAATATTCTCTTGTTACACTGATTGAAGATAAAAACATTACCCTGAAAGCACAGAATGGGAAGTTGTGGTCACCACGTAATTACACAGGTGAATCTCATGGTGAGATTCCATTATTTAAAGCGCTGATTAGTTCGTATAATCAGGCAACAGTGCGCTTAGGTCTGGCTTTAGGTTTTGAGTCAATTGTTACAACTTTAAGGAGTCTGGGCATTCAACGGGATATTCCACCTTATCCATCGATGTTACTGGGTGCAGTAACAATGACACCGCTGGAAATAACGCAAATGTATCAAACCTTATCTGCTGAAGGTTTTGTAACACCATTGCATACTATTCGAAAAGTATTAACTGCAAATGGTGAGCAGTTGAAACATTACCCGGTTAAAATAAAACAAGGTGTTAATGAAACGTCAGTAAGAATAATAAACAGCGCATTGCATGAAGTCACTCGTCAGGGTACAGCACGTTCTTTACGCTGGCGTTTGCCTGAAGGTTTAAAAGTTGCAGGTAAAACCGGTACAACAAATGATACCCGGGATAGCTGGTTTGCCGGTTTTAGTGGTGAACATTTAATTGTCACCTGGTTGGGGACTGACGAAAACCAGTCTACAGGTTTAACAGGTTCAAGTGGTGCATTACCTATATGGTCTGAGATTATGAAAAAAATCAGAACCCGGCCTTTTTCTTTTGCTAATGATGATGAACTTGAATATCATTATGTCAACGCAGGTAAAGGCTATCTTGTTGATGAAGATTGTAGCACTGCAGCTTATCTTGCATTTAGAAAAAATAACGCACCAGAAGAATACGGTTCATGTTTAAAAGAATAAATATCATTATATGAAAAATACAAAACTATTTATTATTCGTATTTTACTTTTAGTCTTCGCAGGATCACTTATCGCTTGCCAGGCTCCAAAGGACAAATCGACGGGATGGACATCTGCCTCAGGTGAAGTACGCCCCGGACCAAAAACGGGTAAAGCAGTATTAGCATTGCTAAGTAAGGCCAGACAAGCCAGCAAAAAAGGGGCCTTAAGCACCGCTGAAAGTCAGATTGAAAGGGCATTGCGTATCGAACCACGTAATCCAGCCTTGTGGTTATATATGGCTAAATTACGCCTTTATGCTGCAAAATCAAAAGAAGCTATCAATCTTGCGAAAAAAGCCCTGGCTTTATCTTCAATTCCAAACAAAGGCGCTGCCAATCAAGCAAATTACCGCTCTTTACAGGCCGATTGCTGGCGTGTAATGGCGCATGCTCATCAAAAGATGGGTAATCTGAAACAAGCTAAAAAAGCACAAAATAAGGCAAAATCACTCAGTTACTAATTATCATTGATACAATGACTTCTATTTAGTTCAAGTCATTGTTTATACGGACGCTAATTAGATAAACTATCGAATAAATTAGTTGTGTTCTTTGCTTATATAAGAGCATGGAATTGGATGGATGAGACAGTGTCATTATACTCAGTCGATAAATTGATTTCAGAAGCACGCCGGATTGCGGCAGAATATCGTCGTACTACTGGCAAACCATTGGGAATAAGTGCTGAAATTGCGCTCCATGATGCATGTACATATCTTGATCTTGAAACCCGGAATGATGCCATGGGTTATGATGCAGAAGGATTAAATGGCGACCGTAAAGGTTTGCATTTTCAAATCAAAGGCAGGGCAATTTTTGATGAAAAAAAAGGCGGTCAACGTCTGGGGCAAATCAAAATTGAGCAGGACTGGGATAAAATTGTATTAGTTTTAATGGATGAAGACTTTGAAACCACTGAAATTTACGAAGCCAGTCGTAATGATGTGCTTGAAGATATTGATGAAGCAGGAACAAGTAACCGGCAAAAACGCGGTGTAATGTCTGTGGCCCGATTTAAACGCTTAGCCCATCTTGTCTGGAACAGGGATGAGGGTTTAATCGAAGATAAAATATGGGATAATCAAGCCAGTAGTAAAACCTAATCATATTTTATAATTATAACGAGTTATTCCTTGCAACAATCTGATGTTTCTCACCTTCTTGGCGAAGATGGGCCTTTTGCAAAATTGGTTCCTGGCTTTGCTGCGCGCACTCAGCAGCAGGAAATGGCAGAGCGAGTTGCTGAAGCTATTGAAAAAGGAAATCATTTAATAGCCGAAGCAGGTACGGGAACAGGTAAAACATTTGCTTATTTAGTTCCGGCAATAATGAGCCAATCTAAAGTCTTAATCTCAACTGGTACTAAAAACCTGCAAGATCAACTTTTCCATAAAGATTTACCCATTGTAACTAAAGCGCTGTCAGTCGCTGCAACTGTTGCTCTATTAAAAGGTCGGGCTAATTATCTTTGTTTACACCGTTTGGATTTGGCTGAACAGGAAGGTCGTTTTCGTACTCCTGAAATGGCGAACAGTGTAATTCAAATACGAGAGTGGTCAGCAAAAACATCAAGCGGTGATATTGCTGAAATGTCATCAATATCTGAAGATGACATGATTTGGTCAAGTGTTACTTCTACCTCAGACAACTGCCTGGGTTCAGATTGTGATTACTTTGAAAACTGCCATTTAATTGATGCTCGCAGACAAGCCCAGGCGGCTGATATCGTGGTAATTAATCATCATCTATTATTTGCAGACATGATGTTACGAGACGATGGCTTTGCCGAGTTATTACCGCAAGCCGATGCCATCATTGTTGATGAAGCCCACCAGTTGGCTGAAGTTGCTTCATCATTTTTTGGCGAATCATTAAGTGGCAACCAGTTACTTGAACTTGCACGAGACTGTGAAGCAGAATATATAACTGAAATAAATGAAGATCCAAACTTCATTCGTATTGCATCAGTATTACAAAAATTGACTAAAGATTTACGTTTGTCTTTTGGAATGGAACAACGTCGTGCAGACTGGCAAAGTATTGCACATGACAAAGAGTTTAAAAAATCATTGTTAGCTGTCTCTGAACAGTTAACAGAGCTTGAAAAACAATTAACGCCATTAGCTGAGCGTAGCAAAGGTCTGGAAAGTTGTTATGAACGTTGTGTAGAATTGCGTTCACGTTTTGTAAAATTAACAACCGATGTACCAGAAGATCATATTCACTGGTTTGAAACACATCGACGAAGCTTTACTTTACACATTACCCCCTTTGATATTAGTGAGATATTTCATTCACAAATGCAGGCTATGAATGTCGTGTGGATGTTTACTTCTGCAACCTTAACGGTTGCAAATAGCTTTGATCATTTTAAACAACGTTTAGGAATTGAAACGGATAATACGGCTATTTGGGATAGCCCGTTTGATTATAATAAACAAGCTGTGATGTATGTGCCCGAATTCTTACCTGAGCCAACTGCACCAGAGTATACAGAAACAGTTGTAGAAAAAGCTTTACCCATTATTAATGCCTGCCAGGGTGGTGTGTTTTTTCTTTTTACCAGTCATAAAGCTTTACAGCAAGCAGCTGAATTGTTGGATGGTGAACTTGACGTACCTTTGATGGTACAGGGCGATAAACCTCGTGACGTTTTGCTGAGTGAATTTAGACATCATGGAAATGCTGTGTTACTTGGCACAAGTAGCTTTTGGGAGGGAGTAGATGTTCGTGGTGAAGCATTAACCTGCGTGATTATTGATAAATTGCCCTTTGCCTCACCGGGTGACCCTGTGTTGAAAGCCAGAATAGACAACATTCGGAAAAATGGTGGAAATCCATTTATAGATTTTCAGTTACCTACGGCAGTGATTACCTTAAAACAGGGAGCAGGGAGATTAATCCGCGATGTAAATGATCGCGGTATTTTGATGCTGTGTGATCCACGTTTGCTTACAAAATCCTATGGCAATATTTTTCTCGATAGTTTACCCGCAATGATGAAAACGAGAAACCAGCAAAAAGTAGTAGGTTTTCTAAAGTTGAAAGCCCGTTAATAGCTCATTCTTATACTTCGACAAAACGTTAACTTCATCACAAAATTTGTTAAATCCTGTGACATTCATCTCATTTTCATATAATCTGTAGTGCCTTCAAGTAATATTAGGCGTTATTCCCTGTATTTTACTTAAAAATAATAAGTGATTTGGAAATATTGGGTTTTATTTGTATTTGTTGTGAGTTGTTTACAATTGTGTCGCTTTCATTGCGATAAATCTTGTTAATTTCAAACTATATAGGGAACATGTGGTGGCTTATTTAACACAATACTCGAGTAGCATACCTGTCATCAAATTTCATATTGATCAAATACTTATGACAATTGGACAGGACATTGAAATGGACATTTGTATACCTGAAGATGGTGTTGCCAATAATCATGCAAGTGTAGAAGCAATAAAACAGTCTGAATCGTACCTTTATATGATTAAATCCCGTGAAAATAAACCGTTAGTTGAATTAAATGGTGAAAATATCACTCAGGCAGAACTTAAAGATGGTGATTGGTTGATTATTGGTGGAGTAGAATTTCAATTTACTGATGATGGTGTTAACAAAATAAAAGAAAAAACCGTAGCGGCGGCAATGACAACTAAAAAATCAACACCACAACGTGTTGTGCAAGAGAATGAAGAATCAGAAGCATTAAAATTGATTAAAGAAATAAAAGAAGAAGTAAAATCGATGACAACTAAGGAATTTATTGAAGATAGTCATTTTAGCCGCAGATTAAACATATTCTAAATTATTATTAATAAATAATTATTCCGTATCCACAGGAAGTATCTCCGTTATCTTTAACAACGCTCCTTACACTCACACCCTCGTTTTCTAAATTTCGTTTGTCAAATACTGGTAGTGTAGCAATGCACTGTGTATGCTATGGCCTTCTTTAAACGTAGCATCATTAATGAAAATTCTCGCAATTGATACCGCAACTGAAGCCTGTTCTGTCGCAATATTGGCTAATGGGAACTGTCAGGAGATATTTGAAATCATTCCACGCCAGCACACTGAGCGTGTTTTGCCGATGGTAGATCAATTGTTAAGTGCAGCAGATCTGTCCTTATCTCATCTTGATGCTGTTGCTTTTAATTGTGGTCCTGGTTCATTTACGGGTGTACGTGTTGGCACCAGTGTTGCTCAGGGGCTTGCTTTCAG
>VAPK010101358.1_pt1 | contig 13655 bp, 12 predicted proteins | sample 3395031 | NCBI WGS metagenome assembly VAPK01 (sample SAMN08290443, study PRJNA428436) | hydrothermal vent metagenome | isolation source: Deep-sea hydrothermal vent chimney 1 | place: Pacific Ocean: Juan De Fuca Ridge | reverse complement strand
CTTGGTTTTGATGTGTCACCAGAAAACAAAAAAGCAAATGCAGATAAAACTGTATTGCAGATGATAATTACAAAGTGTGAGGTCGATGTTCAACAGTGGAATGGGTCGTTTACTTTTTACTTAACTTTAAACCTACAGCTAAGCTTAAAAGACAGCAGACAAAGCTTGATGTCCTACAACATGAAAACCTATGAGCAGTTACAAACGGCTGCGCCCGATCCTTCCTTTGAGTTCACTTTTGAAGAGCCTGTTGCGCGGACGTTGATACTTTTTGATAATGGCCGGGTGTGGATACCGAATGAAAATTAACGGGGTAGATTTTTGAATGCATATACTAAAGGAGCAAGTAGTGTGAGGGCTATATTATTATTGTCTGCCGGTCTGTTATTTATTCTTTTCGGTTGTTCATCTATGACAGAATTAGAAAAAAATCAGAAACGTAGTGAGCTTGATGAGATGGCAGAAACAGCTATTGCCGGGCTTATAAAACAGGATCCTGCTATTCAGCAGGAACTTGATACGTCACTGGGCTATGCCGTTGCCAATATGAAATTGACCAAGGTGCCAATTGTGGGTGCAGGGGGCGGTGAAGGTGTTACGTTTATTAAAAACCCCCAACAACGTATTTATTTTACGGTAGGTAGATTTGATATCGGCGGTGGCTGGGGCGCACGTTCCTATAAAGCCCTGTTGGTGTTTAATAATCAGGACGTGCTGGATCAATGGAAAACGGGAAAGTGGAGCTTTCAGGCCGGGGCAGAGGCTTCGGCAGGGACAGCCAGCGCAGAAGGTTCCAGCAGTGGTTTGAGTCAGGGTTTTACGATGCATGTGTTATCGGATGGCGGCGCATCTGCCACTGCGACCGCAAGAGTTATTCGGATAAAGGTGAATCGTGAGTTGAGTGAAAACCCCTGATAAATTTCCCGGAAGTTAATCTGTGTTGGCTATCATTCCCCACAGCTTGCTGCGAACCTACCACTCATACCCCGTCCGCTTGCTGCGGAGCAGTTTATGAAAAGCGCGTGCTAGAGGACGGGCTATGTCGTTTTTGTGGGTATTATGCTTGGTATTGATCCGATCTCTTCTGCTAAACTGAGCCACTATGCAAGTCCTTACTAACAAACGAATTCTGCTCGGTGTCACCGGTAGCATTGCCGCGTACAAGGCGGCTGACTGGGTGCGCCGCTTGCGTGAAGCGGGGGCTGAGGTGCGGGTGGTGATGACCCGTGGGGCAACGGAATTTGTTACCCCGATGACCTTTCAGGCGCTCTCAGGAAACCCGGTGCATTTGCATTTGCTGGATACTGAAGCCGAAGCCGGTATGGGACATATTCAGCTGGCGCGCTGGGCGGATGTGATTCTGGTAGCCCCGGCGAGCGCGGATTTTATTGCCCGGCTAACCCAGGGACGGGCGGATGATCTGCTCGCGGCCATCTGCCTTGCGGGTGGCACGGTGCCACTGGCGGTTGCCCCGGCAATGAATGTGCAAATGTGGTCGAGCGCGGCGACCCAGGAAAATGTGCGTTTGCTGGGTAGTCGCGGCGTGTTGATGCTGGAGCCGGAGAACGGTGAACAGGCCTGCGGTGAGGTGGGAGCGGGGCGTCTACTTTCTGCCGAGGCAATGCTGGCACAACTGGCCGACTTGTTCAGCCCCGGTAGCCTGAGTGGTAAGACCGTATTGGTGAGTGCCGGGCCGACCCGCGAAGCCATTGATCCGGTGCGCTATTTAAGTAATCACAGTTCCGGCAAAATGGGTTTTAGTATTGCTGCCGCTGCGCAGGAGGCCGGGGCAAAGGTGATGCTGGTGGCCGGGCCGGTGAATTTACCCACGCCGGAACGAGTTGAACGCCTCGATGTGATCAGCGCGATGGAAATGCACGATGTGATTTTGCAACAGGCAAAAGCAGCCGACATATTTATTTCCACGGCGGCGGTAGCCGACTATCGACCTGCGTTAGCGGGGGACGAAAAGCTGAAAAGAAACGATAACAGGTTAACCCTGGAACTGTTGCCGAACCCGGATATTCTTGCCACGGTGAAACAGCAATGCCCTCGTTTGTTCTGTGTCGGCTTTGCGGCGGAAACACAAAATCTGGCGGATTACGCGCAGCAGAAGTTACATAAAAAAGCGATTGAGATGGTCGCGGCTAACTGGGTGGGGGCGGCGGCGAAAGCGACTGAGGGTACCTTTGGCAGTGACCATAATGCCCTGCATCTGTTCTGGCGAGGGGGGGAACTGGAGTTGGAGCAGGCATCTAAAGCCAAACTGGCGCGTCAGCTTATCAGCGTCACTGCTCAGCGTTACCTTCTGCATCAGCAGTCAAAGGCAGATAGTACAGATAATACAGATAATAAAGTGATTAATATAAAGCGGTAATGCTGCAAGGGCTTATTTTTTTAGGCGGATTGCCGATACATTTTTGGGGATAAAAGCATGAATAATATTAAACTTAAAATTCTGGACGCGCGATTGGGGCAGGCGATTCCGATGCCCGAATATGCAACAGATGGATCAGCCGGGCTGGACTTGCGCGCCTGTCTGGACGCATCGCTGTGCATCAAACCGGGCGAGACGCATTTGATTCCAACGGGGATGGCAATCCACATTGAAAACCCAGGACTGGCGGCGATGATTCTGCCACGTTCTGGACTGGGACATAAACATGGTATCGTGCTGGGCAATCTGGTGGGATTGATTGATTCGGATTATCAGGGGCAGTTGTTTGTCTCCTGCTGGAACCGTGGCGATACCGCTTTTACTATTGAGGTGGGTGATCGGATTGCGCAACTGGTGCTGGTTCCGGTGATACAGGCTGAGTTTGAAATCGTCGAAGATTTTGATAGCAGTGCGCGTGCGGCCGGTGGCTTTGGACATACCGGGCGGGGCTGAAACAAACTGGATCGTTTACGCTGTCGGGGTCACAAAACTGACGCCGACAGCTGCCAATAATGGGGAGAAAATCTACAGTGGCGAAAACACGGAAACGTCGGACTCGTAAGAGCAAAAAAACGGGCGCACAAAGAACGCTTAGTCTGAATCTCGCCAGCCTGCTGGCATTTGTGTTTTTTAGCTTCATTGTTTTAGCGGCAAGTTTCTTTAGCCAGTACCCCGGTCTTACCGAATTACGTTTGCAACAAAGCGCGGTGGCTAACGCTATTGCCGCGCGTACAGCGCACAAACTGGCGTTCAGTGTGGCCTATTATGCCCAGGCCTTGCGAGGTATTGCCGCTGATCCCGAGATACGCAGTCTGATTCGTTCCGATGATGATGTGGCCAAACGCGCCAAGTCCGACATCTTGAAAAAACAGTTTCCTGGTGCGTTACGCTTGCGCATGTTACCGACTGGCGTGTTTAAGATGGACAAGCGGCAGACGCCACATTTAGGTTTTGCCTGTTTAGATATGCAACGGCAGGCAGAAGATAAGCATCTTAGCCCGCCAGTGGAAATTCATGTTTTTGGCACGGCTCAACAACACATCGATATTCTGCAACCCGTGTTGTCTCTGGCGGGCGATAAGGTGGTGGGACATATTCAGCTAGCGCTGGATGTGATGCTGATAAATAAGTGGTTACAGGAAGAAGGGGTTAAAGGTTATCTGGAGCTGACCCAGCCGGTTGAAGGTAAACCTGCCTTGATGGTGGGTCAGTCAGGCGATGCGGCGGCAAAAACAAGTGGTCTGTTAGCCTTTGCTAAAGTCTCCGGCACACGCTGGCGGATGACTGTCTGGACACCGCTGGCGGTTCCCTCTCTGTTCAATATGAATTTACTGGTGATTGTGCTGGTGGCAATGTTGTTAACAGCAATGTTGCTGTTCCTGCTGAAAAGCGCATTAAGCCGATCCGTGCAGGTAGATATTGAGAGCTTCATGCAAATGGAGGCGAATTTCTTGCGCGGCATTAAGCGGCATGAATATAGCCTTAATATGCCGGAGTTTAAAACCGCCGCTGGGCGTTTCGATAGTCTGATGCAGGGGCAAACGCTGGATCGGGAACGTGATGGTGATCCCGATGCGGTTAGCATTAGTGATATCAGCATGTCGCGGAGTATGGATCGCGTGTTCATGGACACCAGCAGCATGGAAGTGCAGGAGCTGGATAACGATGCTGAATTTAAACAGCGCATGAGTCAGCAGATGCAACAGCCTGCGACTAGCGATGCTTCAAACAGTGGCGTGCAAAGTGCGACCAACTCGCAGCCTGAAAATCCTAATCAGCCGTCCGCGTCTATTTTTAAAGCCTATGACATTCGCGGCATTGTCGGTAAAACATTGACGCCACAAATTATGATGCTGCTTGGTAAGGCACTGGGCAGTGAAGCCATTGGTCGCGGCCTGGACAAGATTGCCTTTGCCCGCGATGGTCGTCTGTCTGGACCTGAGTTGGGTGGCGCACTGGTCAAGGGTATGCAGGCAGCGGGTATGAATGTGCTGGATGTAGGTATGGTGCCAACACCGGTATTGTATTATGCCGCCGTTGAAATGGCCGAAGGCTCGGGTGTGATGCTCACGGGCAGTCATAATCCGCCAGACTATAATGGTATTAAAATAGTGTTGGGTGGAGACACCTTGTCCGGAGATGCGATTCAGTCTTTACGTGAACGCATTATCGGTGAAGATTTCACGCGTGGCAGTGGTGACTACACCACCCGGGTGATCAGCAACGAATATATTGAGCGTGTGGTCTCGGACGTGAAACTCAAGCGCAAGCTGAAAGTCGTTATCGACTGTGGCAATGGCGTGGCCGGGGCGATTGCGCCGAAGTTATTCAACTCATTAGGCTGTGAGGTAATCGAGCTTTACAGTGAGGTGGATGGAAATTTCCCCAACCATCATCCTGATCCTAGTAAACCCGAGAACCTGCGCGATCTGATTGATGCGGTGCGTGCGCAGAGTGCGGATCTGGGACTGGCTTTTGATGGCGATGGTGATCGTCTGGGTGTGGTCAGTGGCAATGGTAGTATCATCTGGCCAGATCGGTTAATGATGTTGTTTGCTGCCGATGTGCTGTCGCGCAATCATGGCGCGCAAATTATTTATGATATCAAGTGTAGTAATAATCTTACCAAAGTGATCTGGGAAAAAGGTGGCGAACCGCTGATGTGGAAAACCGGCCATTCCTTGATCAAGGCAAAGATGAAACAGTCCGGATCGCTGCTGGCTGGTGAGATGAGCGGACATATTTTCTTCAAGGAACGCTGGTATGGTTTTGACGATGGCCTGTATTCTGGCGCACGGCTGCTGGAGATTCTTGCCGCTGATGATCGTCCGGCACATGAAGTTTTTGCGGCTCTGCCCGATGCCGTGAACACGCCAGAATTAAATATCAATATGGCCGAAGGAGAACACTTCAAATTTATGGATGCGCTGCTCGACAAGGCTGATTTTGCTAATGCCAATGTCACCATGATCGATGGGATTCGGGTGGACTATGAAGATGGCTGGGGACTGGTACGCGCGTCTAATACTACGCCGTGTCTGGTGCTGCGTTTTGAAGCGCAAACGGAAGAGGTGATGAAACGTATTCAGGCTGAATTTAAAACGGTGATGCTGGAGATTAGCCCATCACTGAAACTGCCGTTTTAATGTTTAATCCTTTAATGATCCAATACCCCGCAACAAGCGGCGGGGTTCTGTAGGTGCGGCTTCAGCCGCACATGTTCGCCTCATGGTGCCCGAAGGGTAGAAGGCGAAGCTACAATTAATACCCTGTAGTTTGTTGCGGGGTTGTTTATTCACATAATAATGTTGTTTAACTATGTCGATTAAAAAATCTTCTGCACACACTATCGCCCGGGTACTGACCGAGGCCCTGCCGTATATTCAGCGTTTTCAGGGCAAGACCATTGTGATCAAATATGGTGGCAATGCGATGACAGATGAAACCCTTAAGCAGGGTTTCGCCCGTGACGTGGTGCTAATGAAACTGGTGGGGCTGAACCCGGTGGTGGTGCATGGTGGTGGCCCGCAGATTGGTAAAATGCTGGAGCGGGTTGGTAAAGAAAGCCGCTTTGTTGATGGCATGCGAGTGACGGACGGTGAAACCATGGACATCGTTGAGATGGTGTTGGGCGGTTTGGTGAACAAGGAAATCGTCAACATGATCAATATGCAGGGCGGACATGCGGTGGGTCTGACCGGTAAGGATGGAGAGTTGATTCATGCGCGCAAGCTGCAATTTGAGCAGCAGGCAGCGGAGATGAATGCGCCTGAGATTATCGATATTGGCCATGTGGGTGAAGTGGCAAGCATCGATCCGAGCGTGATTAATATGCTGGTGCAGGGGGACTTTATTCCGGTGATTGCACCGATAGGCGTCGGTGAAGATGGCCAGTCCTATAACATCAATGCTGATCTGGTGGCCGGTAAGCTGGCGATTACTCTGAATGCTGAAAAATTGATCCTGCTGACCAATACCGCCGGCGTACTGGATACTGAAGGCAAATTACTCACCGGCCTTAAAGCACGGCAGGTAGAAAAGTTGATTGAAGAAGGTGTGATTCATGGTGGTATGTTGCCGAAGATTAATTGTGCCCTGGATGCGGTGCATGCCGGTGTAAAAACGGCGCAAATTATTGATGGCCGGGTGGAGCATGCGGTGTTGCTGGAGGTATTGACCGATGAAGGCGTGGGTACCTTGATCAAAGGCTGACTCAATCCTGTAGGGCAGAGACGATCTTTGTGCCCACGCGGATGACGGAATAATAGAATGCGTAATAGTCTGATGGGAAATGTATGAACAAGGAAAATAAAACAGAAAAACCCTCACGTCGTCAGCAGATTCTTGAAGCGCTGGCGCAGGAGCTGGAAAAAAGTCCCGGCCAGCGTATTACTACCGCAGGACTGGCGCGTGCAGTGGGGGTCTCCGAAGCCGCGCTGTATCGGCACTTTCCTAGCAAGGCGCGCATGTTCGAAGGCCTGATCGATTTTATTGAGGACTCGGTTTTCGGGCTGGTCAATCGCATCCTGCAGGAAGAGTCACGGATGTTGCTTCGCTGTGAAAAAATATTGCTGGTTATTCTGGGCTTCTCGGCACGCAATGCCGGGATTAGTCGTCTGCTGGCAGGGGATGCGCTGGTGGGTGAAAGCGAACGCCTGCGCCTGCGCATGAATCAGTTTTATGAACGACTGGAAACCCAGTTGAAGCAGGTGTTGCGTGAAGGCGAAATGAATGGCGAGCTGAGTGCATCGATGCCCGTCGGGCCGATGGCTAACCTGCTTATTGCGCAGGCCGAAGGCCGGATACATCAGTTTGTGCGTAGCGGCTTCAAACGTTCGCCGGTAGACATGTGGGATAGTCAGTGGCCGTTGTTGCGACAGTTATTGCTTAAGAACTGATCCTTTACCGCGTCTATTTGTATTTAACCCTGCCCTTTTTCAGTAGCCGGTAGCGTGCCATGTCGATATCAAACTGTTTACTTAGTTCGATCAGCGCCTGCTGTTTTTTGGCAATAAAGTCATTATTGTCTTTGATCTGACGCAGCAGATTTTCCATGTCAGCGGTGAGTATTTCCGGCATATTCTGGGCACTACGTTCATAATCTGCGGCGCGTTTTTGTAGCCTGCCCAGATTTTTCTGCAGGCTGTGGGTATTACTATTGGTGATATCGATGATACTTTTTATCGCCGTCGCCTTGCTTTCATTATCAATAACAAGATCTCTTTCCGTGGTATAGGTTTGCAACAGAATATTATCCTTGCGTTTTTGCTCGGTAATACGTTGCTGTCTCTTTTGTTCTAATTTTTTCAGACGTGCGATTTCAGCCAGTTCTGCTTTTGTTTTGGCTGCGGGTATAACCTTGGTGACAATACCATGTTCATTGAGTATTTCGATGCGCTGCTGGGAAAATTCAGGTGGCACAACGGCACCGCACTCGCGTATATTTTCATGACCTTGCCAGCACTTGATTTCCCGAGCGCTAAGATTGGCGCTGCTGAGAATAAGGCCGAGCAGGAGAAAAATAGAAATAGCGGTGGGTATTTTTTTGTCTGTCATAGTGTCCGGTAATTTAACAATAAACCATGCTTGAATACGCGATTTTGTTTGTGGTGTCTTTGGTAGCCAATGCTTTTTCCGCTTTTGCTGGGGGAGGTGCGGGTCTGCTGCAACTGCCTGCGCTAATTTTCCTCGGCCTGCCCTTTAGTGTAGCACTTGCCACCCATAAGCTGGCAAGTGTTGCGCTGGGGGTGGGCGCATCTTTACGTCATTTTCGTGAAGGAAGTCTGGAACGGCGCTTTGTTCTGTTACTTTTAATTACAGGCATTCCCGGTGTGGTGCTGGGAGCCAGCGTGATTTTGCAGGTGCCGGACAGACCAGCAGAACTGGCGCTAGGGGTGTTAACGCTGGGACTGGGAATTTATTCATGGTTGAACAAGCGATTGGGGCAGGACTATCAGCCGCTCAATCGGGATCTTCGCGGCAGCCTTATCGGTGGTGGCGTATTGTTTTGCATCGGCATCCTCAATGGTTCCCTGACATCAGGCACCGGCCTGTTTGTGACCCTGTGGCTGGTGCGCTGGTTCGGGCTGGATTACAAACGTGCCGTTGCCCACACGCTGATTCTGGTGGGGCTGTTCTGGAATAGCAGTGGCGCGCTAACGTTGGGCTTACAGGGCGCGATCCGCTGGGACTGGATACCGGTATTACTAATAGCCTCAGCGTTGGGTGGGTATTTGGGTGCGCACCTTTCGATTATCAAAGGCAACCAGATGATCAAACGGGTGTTTGAGTGGGTGACCATACTGGTGGGGCTGAAGCTGATTATCGGTTGAGGTGAGGGTCGTTCTATGTAGGTACGATTTTAATCGTACTGGTTGTACGACTGAAGTCGTACCTACAGTCTTTAGGTTGAAAGCTTTAAACCCCATATTGCTTACGGTAGGCGCGCACGGCTTCCAGTTTGTCCTGCATCTCGGGTTTATCTTCCAGATAGCTGATCAGGTGTTCGAGCTTGATGATGCTCAATACCGGAATATCATACTGCTGTTCGACTTCCTGAATCGCAGATAACTCACCCGTACCTTTTTCCTGTCGATCCAGAGCGATGATCACCCCGGCAGGAGCCGCATTGGCCTGATCGATAATCTGCATGGATTCGCGGATCGCGGTACCGGCGGTGATCACATCATCAATGATTAGCACTTTTCCCGCCAGTGGTGCGCCGACGATGTTACCGCCTTCGCCGTGATCCTTGGCCTCTTTGCGATTGAAACAATAGGAAACATCCTGCTGGTGGTGTTCGGCCAGTGCAACCGTGGTAATGGCGGCCAGCGGAATTCCCTTGTAGGCAGGGCCAAACATGACGTCATAATCGAGCTTGCTGGCGACAATGGCTGCGGCGTAAAACTGCCCCAGTCGTGCCAGCGACTGGCCTGAATTAAAAAGTCCGGCATTGAAAAAATAAGGACTGCTGCGCCCGGATTTCAGGGTGAACTCACCGAAGCGTAGAACGTTTAGTGAGAGAGCGAATTCGATAAAATCTTTTTGATATTGATGCATAGCGAGCCAGTATTATTGTGAGAAGGAAGACAGAATCATTTTACTACAGGTATGATACACCTTTTTTAAATTCTCGGAAAATAGTCATGCGCGTAATTACAGCCAATGTTAATGGTATTCGAGCCGCCGCTAAAAAAGGTTTTTTCGACTGGTTACAGGCACAGGATGCGGATGTGGTCTGTATTCAGGAAACCAAGGCGCAGCTGCATCAGCTTGAAGATAAAATATTTCATCCAGAGGGTTATCATTGTTATTATTTTGATGCCGAAAAAAAAGGTTATAGTGGAGTGGCCATTTATTCTCGGGCTGAGCCGGATGCCATTACTACGGGTCTCGGTTGGAATCATGCGGATACTGAGGGACGTTATATTCAGGTCGATCTGGGCAAGCTCAGCATTGCTTCCCTGTATCTACCCTCCGGTTCTTCCAGCGACGAACGTCAGGCCAATAAATTAAAATTTATGGATGACTTTCTTGAGGATCTCAAAGCCATGCGTCGCAAGCGGCGTGAATTTATCATCTGTGGTGATTACAATATTGTGCACAAGGAAATTGATATAAAAAATTGGAAAAGCAATCAGAAGAATTCCGGTTGCACCCCGGAAGAACGTGCCTGGCTGGACGTGTTATTTGACAAGGTAGGCTTCGTGGATGCTTTTCGCGAAGTGAATAGCGAAGCTGATCAATACACCTGGTGGTCGAATCGCGGTAATGCTCGGGCTAACAATGTTGGTTGGCGTATTGATTATCAAATTATTACCCCGGGTTTAAAAGATAAAGTGACGGCGGCTTTTGTTTATAAGGATAAATGGTTTTCCGATCACGCGCCGTTGATTGTCGATTACGATTTGTGAACTGAACCGCTTATTGCTAAAGGGAAAATTTAAATGCATAAGCAAAATAGTAATACCCTGCTGCTACTTATAGCGCTCCTGCTTTCAGCGTGTGCGCAACTACCAGAACAGGCGGATCGCACGCCCAGTCTACATCTTACGAATACGACTACCACGACTGAACTTGGGCGAGCTATCGCTCCCTTACAGCGTAAGCACAAGAATCAATCGGGGATCTATCCGCTAACCGAAGGTCTGGATGCCTACTTTGCCCGTCTTGCGCTGATTGAGGTCGCAGAAAAATCACTCGATGTGCAGTATTACATCTGGCATAACGATGATACGGGTAATTTGCTTCTTTATAGTTTATTAAAAGCCGCGGATCGCGGTGTGCGGGTACGTATTCTTCTGGATGATATTAATTCAGCAAATATTGAAGAACAGATGCAGGTGGTTGATCGACACCCATTGATAGAAGTTCGCCTGTTTAATCCGTTTGCATCAAGAAATGTTCGGGCAATGGATTTTCTGACGCGTTTTAGCGAAGTTAATCGACGAATGCACAATAAGTCACTTACCGCAGATAGCCAGGCCAGCATTATCGGCGGTCGAAATATTGGTGATGAATATTTTCAGGCTCGCGCCGATCTTGAGTTTGGTGATCTTGATGTTGTTGCGGTAGGCATGGTTGTTGATGAGGTTTCGCACGCGTTTGATTTATATTATAACAGTGATACGGTTATTCCTATTTCAACGTTTGATAATAATGCGGCAACTGACTCAGATCTTGATACTCTCCGTCAACATATCGAAACATTTATTCTGGATATGCAAAGCTCAGAATACGCAGCACGTTTGCGTAAAACGCAAATTGCTAAACAGTTAGTCGAAGGCGATTTGCCGTATTCCTGGGGGCAGGCGCATATTCTTTATGATCATCCAGATAAGGCGCTGGGCAAGTCTGCCGAGGAAGCAACCTACCTGTTGCCTCAGTTTTCGCCACTCATTGAAAAACTGGAGAAGGAATTAATTTTGATATCACCTTATTTCATTCCTGGTAATCAAGGGGTGGAGTTTTTAGGCGCATTAGTAAAACGTGGCGTGCGGGTTCGTATATTAACTAACTCACTGGCCGCTAATGATGTGAGCATTGTGCATTCAGGGTACAGTCGTTACCGCATGGACTTGCTTGAGGCTGGAGTAGAATTATATGAGCTAAAGCCGGGAAAGAAATCAGATGAAAATGTAGATACCAGTCTGGGAAGTTCATCGCGCGCCAGCCTGCATGCCAAGAGTTTTATTTTTGACAGGCGGAAGATTTTCGTTGGTTCGCTAAACTTGGATCCGCGCTCAATTGATATTAATACGGAAATTGGATTAGTGATTGAGGTGCCGATACTTGCCGAAAATTTTGCTTCTTGGTTTGACTCTGATATGCCAAAGGAAGCCTGGAAATTGCAGCGAGTCAAGTTGCCTGCAAATGAAGATGGCCGGAATTTTGATGAGTATGTTATTCACTGGAAAGAACAAAAAGGTGACGTGCAGAAAATTTATCAGACCGAACCACAGGTGAGCACATGGAAACTGTTTAAGGTCTGGTTCTATTCATTATTGCCAGTTGAGTCTCAACTTTAATAAAGCTCGGGCTCGCCTTCAGGACGATGACGAAAACGATTATAACCCCACCAATACTGTTCAGGGCGACGAAGAATTAATTTTTCCATGTCGCGATTCATGCTGGCCGCGCCTTTTTCTACATCCTTGTCATATAGCTCATCACTGGCAGCGGCGATGTGCAGATGGTAGCCACGCCCAAAGCTCAGACGTTCAACCGTAATAATGAAGGCGGGGGCGTGCGTGCGGTTGGCTAGGCGAGCGGCAAAGACTGGGGTGTTGGCCGCAATACCAAAGAAGGGAACATAGACACCGGCTCCGGCACCGGGGTTTTGATCGGGCAACATGCCGATAGTTTTTTTCTCACGCAGATGCTTTAGCATTAAGGCTAAACCTTTACGATTTGCAGGGACTAATTGGCCGCCAAAACGTTTGCGCCCCGTGTGAATAATCTCATCGAGTTGCGGGTTTTTTTGTGCCCGATACATGATCGTCATGGGCAAGTAACTAGAATAGGCGAGTCCGGCCATCTCCCAGTTACCCAGATGAGGGGCAAATAGAATCAGGCCGTTACCCTCCGCTGCTGCCTGTTTAACGGCGTCAAGCCCATCGACTTTGCGCACCAGTTGCAGCACTTTATCGGCATCTCCTAACCATAGGCGTGGTGTTTCCAATAAAGTTTTAACTAATTCAATCAGACTGCGCATCCAGATCCATTGCCGATGCCAAAATGAATAGTGTGGTAGGCAGATGCGAACATTGATGCGCGCGCAATGGCGTTGTTTATTGGGGATGATGATGAGCAGTAGACCTAGCGGCCAGGCGATAAATTGAACCACTGGCAAGGGCAGGTGTGCCAGAATTTTTAAAACAAGCAGCATCATTTATTGCGCATCGGTTTTCGATAACAACGGTGTCATCGCGGTGAGCAGGCTTTTGAACAGAGTTTTGTTGTGTTGCTCTTCGGCGGCGAGTAATTGTTTCATGTGCTCTCGTTCGGTGGGCATACCAAAACAGGCGGGGCAACTGTCAGGAATAATCGGTAGTTGTACCTCATCGGCAAAGGCGCGAGTCTGACGTTCGCGCACATAGATCATCGGGCGGATGATACGAATATCACCCTCACGATTTTTATAATTAGCTTTCATGGTGCGCAGCTGGCCACCACGAAAGGCCGACATCATAAAACTCTCGGCCAGATCATCCAGATGTTGCCCCAGCGCCAGCACGTTATAACCTTCACGGCGCAGGCTGCTGTACATGATGCCGCGTTTCATCCGCGAGCAAAAAGAACAGAAGGAGTCATTTTTTAACTGGCTTTCGGCCTGTTCGGCAATGGCCTGAGATTCATAGAAATAGGGGATGCCCAGCGTGGCCAGATAATCTTTTAAATGCTCAGGATTAAAACCTTCGATTTGTGGATCCACGGTGAGCGCGGCTAGATCGAAATGAATCGGCGCGTGGCGTTGCAGACGGCGCAGGGCATGGAGTAGTGTGAGGGAGTCTTTGCCACCGGATAAGCCAAGTACGATTCGGTCGCCGTCGTTGATCATCTGGTGGTCGGCAATCGCGCGACCAATAGGACGCATCAGCGCCTTGGGCATTTTAATTAATTCTTTGCTTGAATCTGACATGGGATGCAGTGTAGCGCGAGATGCTCTCCAATCAAAGATGTAGCACAAGGTCTGCCGTTTAGCAGCGACATGTTCGCT
>VAPK010071858.1_pt1 | contig 13657 bp, 12 predicted proteins | sample 3395031 | NCBI WGS metagenome assembly VAPK01 (sample SAMN08290443, study PRJNA428436) | hydrothermal vent metagenome | isolation source: Deep-sea hydrothermal vent chimney 1 | place: Pacific Ocean: Juan De Fuca Ridge | reverse complement strand
TGTTTCGATTTCCTGTGAGTTCATTAAAAAACCAGCATCACCCGTTACAGCAACAATAGCGCGATCAGGAAAGGCAAGTTTTGCACCTATTGCACCCGGCACAGCAATACCCATGCTGGCAAATCCATTTGAGATAATACAAGTATTAGGAAACTCACAACGGAACATACGTGACATCCACATCTTATGTGCACCTACATCAGATATCGCAATGTCTTCCATATTCATTGCCGTACGCAAATCCCAAATAATTTTTTGTGGCTTCATTGGTACACAATTATCATCTTTGTGCTGATTCATATCTTCGATAAGCGCTTCACGCAATGCACGCATATGATTACCAGTATTTGGACTAGCTAAATCCATAATACGTAATAATGAATGTTTAATATCACCTACAACACCACACGCCACCGGATAATAGGCATCTACTTCAGCGGGAGACTGATCTATATGAACAATGATACGGTCTTTTGTTGGATGCCAGAGATAAGGATGATATTCAACCAAATCATAACCTATGCAAATAATGACATCGGCTTTACTAAAACCACAACTAACATAATCGTTCGCCTGTAAACCGGCACTGCCTAACGCCATATCATGCTTAAAAGGTATAACCCCTTTAGCCATAAACGTATTGGCAACGGGAATACGTAATTCTTCAGCAAAACTATCGAGTTGCTTCCACGCCTTGCCACGCACAACGCCATTACCCGCAAGAATAATTGGGTTTTTGGCGTTAGATATAATCTCCGCTGCACGATCAACGCGTTCACCAGGCGGCTCCGGAGAGTGAGCATGTTTTACCGGCAAAGGTGTATCCTCTACCTCCATTTCCATCTCGGCAATATTTTCAGGAAATTCAATAAAACAGGCACCGGTTTTTTCAGTTTGCGCAACTTTAAAGGCTTTACGAACCACTTCTGCAATAATATCCGGCGTTAATAAACGGGATGAATACTTGGTAATCGGTTGGAACATCAATTCTAAATCCAGAACCTGATGTGATTCTTTATGCAAGCGGTGAGTGCTGGCCTGACCTGCAATAGCAATAACGGGAGCATGATCCATATTTGCATCGGCAACACCCGTTATCAGGTTCGTGGCGCCGGGCCCCAGTGTTGCCATGCAAACACCGGCACGACCAGTTAAGCGGCCATACACATCCGCCATAAATGCCGCACCCTGCTCATGCCGTACCGTAACAAATTGTATTGATGAGTCCAGCAAGGCATCCATCATGTCCAGATTTTCTTCACCCGGAATACCAAAGATATATTCAACACCTTCGTTTTCCAGACACTTTACAAATAATTCTGCCGCTTTCATTAATACTTCCTTATGCCTGTTAATTCTATCGGCGTTGTTATTTAAAGCTTAAATCCTAAAACTATTTTTTTGATTCTTTTTTAATTAAAAAATCCAATACTTTTATCATACCTTTACGCCCACCAGCCATTGGTCCATCCGTTCGATATTTACCATTTACTATTAAAGTAGGTACACCATCTAATTGATAACGTTTTGACAAAGCAGCCGCACGATTAACTTTAGTATTCACAGCAAAAGATTCAAACGTATTATTAAAGTCTTCTGCTGAAATGCCAAATCGAGCAAAAAATGCCTGTAATGCTTTTTTATTACTTAAGCGTTTTTTGCGTTTATGAATTTCATTAAATAAAGCTTCATGAAATTCCGTTTTACCATTATCAAAAAGCCCTAATGATTTAGCCGAATAAAATGCACGCGCATGTAATGCCCAGGCAGGGTTAAAAATTGCAGGAACACGATAAAAAACAACATTATCCGGCTTCTTCGCTAACCACTTCTTCAAATCTGGCTCAAAATGGAAACAATGAGGACAGCCATACCAAAATAACTCCACAACCTCGATTTTATTTTTTGTAATTGTTGGTTGTGCCGGAGAAATACGTTTATATTCAATTCCTTCATCAACTGCGGCTGTCGCCAGATTACTGAGCAAAATGGTCAACATAACCGCTATAAATAATTTAAATTTCATTTTTATTAATTTCCTTTACAATATTCTATTTATTTTAGGGTATTCAATCCTAGGAACAAGCGCAAGCTGCCGATACCATTACCCGCAACCCTACATTAAACAGACTTTAAAATTGCCAAGGAGTTCCCAACATGCCACATCAACGTAGCACCGAAAAATTCGAACTTAACGATGTGCTTTGCCAGAATAAATTCTGTGAATCTCTCACTATAAGAGAAGTTAATACCTTTCTCGAGTTCACTGAAGCCGTTTCTTACAAAAAAGGGGACGTTATAGCCGACATCGGTGACATAGGAGATGCACTTTTTTTTGTTATCGAAGGTGTAACGGGCTTATTCCATGAAAATCAGGGCAAAGAAGTAGAGATTGGTGAATTAGAAGCCGGTGAACTCATGGGTTCGATGTCTTTTTTTGACAATAAACCCCGCTCTGCCCGTATTCGCGCCATGAGTAAAAATACCCGTTTATTACGCATCTCCAAAACCATGTATAACCGCTTACGCGTTGAGCACCCGTACATTTCGGTACTCTTGCTGGAACAGGCTATTATGAGCCTTGATCACCTGTTCCGTGGTGTCAGCATGGATATCGCAAGCTTTAATCAGTATATGTATGGTGGGATTATGCGCTGATTATTCCTGCCGGGATTTCGCCCCGGCGGGCGAGCCGGTGGCTGACCGGCAGCAGGTATCTTTCTTTTGCTTGTCCAAAAGAAAGGCACCAAAGAAAAAGACACCCGACGACTTGTTGGGATATCCAATCCCAATTCCCTCACATCAAAAGAAAAACAGGCACTCGCGAACTCGCACGGTGCTCCGCACTTTCTCGTGCTCAAACAAACGCTCGCTATAATCCTGTTTTGCTTTCGATGCTCGGCTGCGTCTAACGGAATTAGGCAACTAATAAATATTACTATCGATCCGAAACGAACATTTTAATTCAAGAGGCTAAGCTAAAGTAGCATATTTCTCCTCTATCAGGCTATAATTAGCCTTAATGCCGCAAAACTCATACCAGCATCCACCAATCACAGAAGCTGTAATACAAATAACTTTCGCGAGTCCACATAACAAATCCAAACTTGAAAAGTTTATTAAAAAACTTAAAAGAACTTATGCGGACTATCAAGAATTAATAAGTTACAAGCTTGATATAGACATTTCAAATGTTCGTCAAGAAGAGGCAATAACAAATAAAATCCCTGAGCTTGTTCATCGACTTACATCTGAAGATATGACGCAACAACTATTGTTAAATGAAACATCAATTGTTGTTTCTCAACTTGCTCCATATTGTGGATGGAATAATTTTATTGACCGTTTTAGCCGTGACTGGAAAGTATGGAAACAAATATTAGGCTTTAATGAAATCAAGCAAATAGGTGTAAGATACATAAACCGACTTGATGTAGAAATTACTGGACCAACAATAGAATTCTCAGACTATGTAAATTTATATCCTAAATTTCCAGAATCCTTAGGAGCTCATTCGTACTACGCTATACAATCTAAAATCCCGATAAATGAATTAAAAAGTATGCTATCACTTAACTCTGCTGTAGTAGCCTCGCCCTTACTTGGGCATGTTTCGCTTGTCATAGATCAAGATATTGTAAGAGTAGTAGACTTACCTCAGAATGATGAATCAATTCTGAGTTTTCTAAACGAAATTCATACGAAAAAGAACAGCATATTTGAATCATGTGTCACAGATAAAGCTCGGGAGCTTTTTAATAAATGACAGATACCAATATTAAGCTTTATTCAAGGCAGGCATTGTTACCAATGCCCAATAATTTATTCTCAGGAAGTAATCTTGATAGGGATTTGTATGCAGGTGTGTCATCGATTCATAAGCATATAATAAGCGACAAGAATAAAGATGTTATGAAAGCTATAGCGGCTTTAAAGGTTGAGCCGCCGCTAACTGCATCTAAAGCAGCATTTTTAGGTGAGGAACCGCTTGAGGAGCGTCTTTTTGATGCGCGTGCCAAAGTAAAAATTATGACTTCAGCGGTATCGATGTATATACCCCCAGCGTTGAAAGAAAAATTATTTCATCAAATTGACATGCTCCACGACACTGATGAGTGGGAATCAGAGGATGTTCCTGTTAACGAATTATCATTTAAATCATTCCTTGCCGCATTTATACAAATAAATCCAGAACGCGGGCCAGGTCTTGGTCTTTCATACACCGGTAATTTGATGGCAAATTGGGTCACAAATAAAAACCGATTAATAATAGAATTTTTACCAAATAGCGTTAAGTGGGTTATTACACGTTTCATTGATGATGAACCAGAACACTTCACGGGAAATACAAAAATATCTCGCTTACTAGAAAGCCTCAAACCTTATAACCCAGAACAATGGTTTATTAAGAATGGAGAAACTGATGTACATAGTTGATGATGACCATGTTATGCGACATGTTCCTCATAAAAAGCTTTTAAGAGATGAGGATGGTAATGCTATTGGTGGTTTTTACCCTGAAGCATTTAAATTAAGACCTGAAACTAAATTGAAACCTGCTGAAGAAAAATTATCGGTTAATTGGCTGGAATATTTCAAAGGTGATTTTCAAGAAAATGTAAAAAATTCAGTACAAAAATTCCGTGATACAAGAAGTATAGGAAAAAATAGTGCATGTGGATATGGGACTGCTTTAGTAAAAAAAATTCAGGATGTTTGTGCTGATTATGGCGCTATTAAGGTTCGTGTATTACTGAGTGAAAGTTATATTAATAAGTCGCATTCTGAAGTGACCCATCTACCTAGAGATAATGAGGCGCTTTATGCAGCATTAGCTACAATTGCTTTTGAACATTGTGTTTTAAATTCAGAAGTTTAACTTTATAATTAATAACCTCAGAATGTCTTTAGTACTATTGAGTAAAAAGTCCTAAGTTTAATCGAAATTCAATACCTTGCTTTTGATTAAACAGACATGATTTAATAATTTACCACAAATATATCCAATTTGTTAATTCCCGTTAGACGCAGCCGAGCATCGAAAAAAAAGCAGGATCATAGCGAGCGTTTATTTGAGCACGATAAAGTGCGGAGCACCGTGCGAGTTCGTGAGTGCCTGTTTTTCTTTTGATGCGAGGGAATTGGGATTGGATATCCCAGCAAGTCGTGGGTGTCTTTTTCTTTTGTACCTTTCTTTTGAACAAGCAAAAGAAAGTAACTTGCTGTCGGTTAACCACCGACGCGGCCATCCGGCCATAACCAGAACGTATGGAATACGTTAGGGTTATACTGACAAAACTCGAAGAGGTTTATTAAGTGAGACCGGACATAAACTTACAGTTCACCGTAAGAATGCAGCCCCGACAAAAACATATTCACCCCAACAAAGGCAAATAAGGTCACAAACAAGCCAATCACCGCCCACCAGGCCAGGGGTACGCCTCGCAATCCTTTCATTAAGCGCATATGTAACCAGGCTGCGTAGTTTAACCAGACAATCAATGCCCATGTTTCCTTGGGATCCCACGACCAATAGCCTCCCCATGCTTCAGCTGCCCACATGGCGCCTAAGACGGTGGCGATAGTGAAAAAAGCAAATCCCAGGGCGATGGATTTGTGCATCACATCATCCATCATATCGAGCGAGGGCAAACGTGCTGCAACCAAACCATCTGGATTTCTTTTAAGTGCTGCATCTTTAATTAAATACGCGACACCGATCATTGCGGCTAAGGCAAATGCCCCATAACCGACAAAATTGGCAGGAACATGTATTTTCATCCAGTAGCTTTGTAAGGCCGGCACTAAAGGTTTAATTTCAGATGCGCCTTTTTCAAAGTGATACCACAATAAAAAAACCACCGCTGCTGTAATAACCAGTAAAACAAACGCACCGAGTGAGCGAGTTTCATAGCGTTTTTCATAATAGAGATAAATCAGTGAGGTAATAATCGCAAATAAAATAAAAACTTCATATAAGTTACTTACCGGGATATGACCAATATCAACACCGTGTAAATATGTCTCACGCCAGCGCACCAGTAAGCCGATAAAACCCATTGCTGTTGCAGACCAGGTCATTGCAGTTGCTACTTTACCGGTAAAGGTATTACCCGAAAATAACTCAATAAAATAAGCCACAGTTGCCATCACAAACAATGCACTCATCCACATGGTGGCAGATTGACCCGAAAGTAAAAATTTCAAAAAGAATTTACTTTCACCCGCTGCTAAATCCGTGCCATATAAATTAATAGCGAACAAACTTAATACTGCAACATAAAACATTAGACCACGAGCAGGTTTCCACATCCAACCAACCGCAATAAGCGAAAGTGCTGTGCCAAATAAAATACCAGCCTCATAAACATCCATTAAACCAGAATATTTTTGAAAAGCATAAACACTACCAACAAGTAATAACGCAGCGAATATCCAGTCAAACATATTTAGCTGTTTAAAAAAAGATGGCTGTATTTCACTTCTCATAAATTCATTAGGTACTGACATTTAAATCACCTGTTCTTAATCTTTAATTTTTTCAGTTGTGAATTTTTTAATCTTACTGGCTAAAGCTTCAAAGCTTGAAGCAAAATCACGTTGATTTCTGTTTCCCGAGCCTGCGAATGTAATTTTTAATTGTTCATCTTCAGGTTTTAATATAATCCATACACGTTGGTATGAAATATAAAACATCATAAAGATGCCAACAATTAACATTACACAACCCAGGTAAAAAATATTTTGCCCCGGGTGGCGCGTAATCTGAATGCCTGAAGATTCACGTTGTTTAAATTCAGCTAACTGAAAATAAACAGGTGATCCATAAATCCCTATACTTGCAAAAGCAGAAATAGCATCTTCAAAGAACAGGCTATCTTCATCACTGACACCCTCTTTGGTGTCCACGCCCTCCTGCTTTAATATCGCAAGGAAAGTAGTCTGTAAAAGGTTTTGTAAAACCTTAACATAAGCTTCAGCGACATTAACCTGTCGGTCTTTAGGGACTTTCTCTTTAATGTCCTGATCAATAGCAACATATCCCCCCTCATTAAACAGGGTTAATAAGCTCATCATTGATGTCACCACATCGGCTTGCAACTTTTTATCAATTTTACTCGCCTCACTCATTGCCGCCCTGACGCTGTCTTGTGCAATACGTTTAACCCTGGCCGGATCATGTAATAAAGCATGAAAAGACATAAAACGATCCAGACTGTCGTTTTCATCAACCGGTATATGTAAATAACGAAAAGGCTCAGCGACCGAACTCCGCATGCCTGTGAGGAAAAAACGACGATTTTCCTGCGTCACTGGCAACATGTAATTGTGATATTCGTTAGCCGCACCACTTGCATCACGCATTTTAAAGGTAAAACTTGGACCAAAGTTTTTAAATCGTTTTCCTGTTTGTGCTTTTTCTTCTTTTGTATTTGGAAAAATATTAAATACTTTGAAGTCATCAAGTTCAAGCGTGTATTTTCCCGCTAATGTATTTAACGCGCGTTTTTCTTTTACAGATATATTAACTTCGAGTGGTTGAATTTTTTTACTATTAAAAGGCCATGCCCGTAATGAAAGATTCGAACCACCATCTCCAAAACTGGCCTGATACATTGCGTAACCACGATATACGAGTGGATGGTTTACCGAAATTGTTTTTTGCAGTGGCTTTTCTAACTGATCATCATGAATAACAAGATCACTTTCGAATGATTTTGGCATACCTGATTCATAATGCTTTATCCGAAAATCTTTTAACTCAATGCTAAAGGGAAGCTCCTGAACAAGGTAACCCTCACGCACATTTAAAAATACAATATTACTTGTTGTTCCTTCCTGTAATGATATCGATCCGCGAAAAGCGATCGAGTCTTGTGGCTTTAAACGTGCCGTTGCAGGAACTTCATCTGCCCGAATATCCCGGGTCTCCGGAACAATACGGCCTGTCCATTCTTTAATAGTTAAACCAAAACCACCATCAAGAAAACTGCCAATACAAAGTACAACTATACCTACATGAGTAAAAATATAACCTGATCGATTCCAGGCACCTTTCATTCCTGCAATTACATGATGATCATTATGGTCTTTTACACGAACACGAAAACCTTTTAGCTTTAAAAAGTATTGTAGATTTTGTTCTATATCTTCAGCTTTGTATTCAGTCGACCATGAGTGGCTGTTACTCATTAAACGCAGTGATTTTTCTTTTACGTTTAATCTAAACTGTTGCATATCTCGCAACATGGTTGGCGTGTTTCGGTAAATACAAACGCTGGTGCTTAAAACAAGAAAAACTAATAAGGCAAGAAACCAGATTGTTCCGTAAACATTATATAAACCAATAGTTTGAAACACTTCATGCCAGAAAGGACCAAACTTAATAATATAATCATTATAAGGCTGGTTTTGTTGTAAAACAGTTCCAATTACTGAAGCAAAAGCAATAGCAACTAAAATAGTAATAGCCAGATTCATTGAGCCAAAAAACTCAAGAAGAATGTTTAAACGGAAATGTTTTTTATTAGACGTATTCACAGGTTTATTCTTACAACTTTATATTTTTACAATCAGAAACATAAAAAAAGGCGGTTATTAACCGCCCTTTATTATATTTTCACTTAACCCTGTTTAAAGAGTTAAAAAATATGAATTAATGCAAACCAGAAATATATGAAGCAACAGCTTTAATTTCTTTATCACTCATTTTTTCTGCAATATTCTGCATCATCTTATTCATGTCGTTTGTACGTGCACCAGAACGAAAATCTTTCATTGCTTTTTCAACATATGTTGCATGCTGACCACTCAACTTAGGAAATTTCGCTGCTGGGTTACCAGCACCGGTAGGACCATGACATGCAATACAAGCTGCAACACCTTTCTTTTTATTACCACCACGATAAAGTTTTGCACCTGCTGCTGCTAACTTCTTGTCTGTCGCACCTTGTGTTCCGGTCTGACTGGCAAAGTAAGCACCAAGATCATCCATATCTGTCTGACTTAAACCTGCCGCCTGAGAAGCCATTAATGGATCACTACGTTGACCGGCTTTAAAGTCAGCCAATTGTTTAGCGATGTATCCTGCACTTTGTCCAGCAAGTTTAGGCCATGCTGGATTAGCACTATTACCGTTTGGACCATGACAACCGAAACAATTAGCAGCTTTCGCTTGACCTGCCTTGGCATTGCCGGCAGCAACACTAACACCCGTTGATGCCACCATAACAGAGAGGGCACAAACGGCAATTAAAGTTTTATAAATCATGAGATATTAATTACCTTTAAAATTATTTAGATGCATCGACCATATATTGAACTGTAGATTTAATTTCTGCATCAGTTAAGTTTGCACGTCCACCTTTAGGAGGCATCGCACCTTTACCTTCAATTGCATGTTTTACCATAGTATCCATGCCTGCAGCAATACGTGCTTTCCAGGCAGCTTTGTCACCCAATTTTGGTGCACCCGCAGCACCACTGGCATGACATGCCATACATGCCGCACGATAAGTTTTTACATCTGCCTGAGCTGTCGACACCAAACCAAATAAAGCTATTGTTGCAACTGATACTGATATTAATTTTTTCATGTTAGGACTCCTTAAGTCTTTAATTCAAATATTCGATATTAAATTCTGTGTACATGTTTTATTTATGACATGCTAAAATAGTGTTTGATTCAATAATATTTTTTAATCTTAGATAAGCATTATATACGCTATCTGCTATACAGTAATTAAATTCTAATTATTATACCCCAGAGTATACTTATCTCATAACTGGTAACATAAAGTTGACTAAAACACACAACAACCCAGCACGCTATAACATCACAAAATTTGACAAGAGTGTACCTAATCCTGAACAGGCTCCACCTGATCTCGGTCAAGAAGTTGCCTTTGCTGGACGTTCAAACGCAGGAAAATCCAGTGCATTAAACAGAATCACGTGCCAAAAGTCACTCGCACGAATCAGTAAAACCCCCGGTCGCACCCAGCACCTGGTCTTTTTTCGCATTGACAATGACCGCCGACTGGTAGATTTACCCGGCTATGGCTTTGCTAAAGTCCCTGACAAAGTAAAACGAGAATGGGCTCTCTCATTAGAAAAATACTTACAAGAACGTCAATCATTACAAGGACTTATCCTGTTAATGGATGTCAGGCACCCCTTAACAGACTTTGACCAGAAAATGCTGGAATGGTGCCAACACGCAAATATGCCGGTACACATCCTGCTTACCAAAGCAGACAAACTCAAACGCGGTGCAGCACAAAACACCCTGCTTTCCGTAAGACGCGACCTTGCTGAGCTGGCAAACGTCAGCATACAACTCTTTTCGTCCCTAAAAGGCACCGGATTAGAAGAAGCTCAAGCCGTACTCGATCGCTGGCTGGATTTTCCTGTTAAATAGCGAGTATTTAGGAGCTAGAACTAAGGATTAGCGCTCTAAATCCGGCTATAAAGTTGGAGGGTCAAATCAGGACGCGCAAAAGATGCCATCTGGCCGCCACGGATGGCGGACATGCAGTAGAATTGTCTGGAACAATTCTTGCCTTGGCTGCTCAACTGCCACGTCCATATGGCAGACGGTCTTAATTTGACCCTCCAGCTCCATATCCTTACTTTAGTAGCTGGCTAAATTTCATCTCACTAATCATAGATTCCATAATTCCTCCCAAAGGGAAGAGTACCGGTTACCCACCCACATAATTCTGAGACGTCCTGAGAGCGTAAAGTTCAAGGCGAACATTTGTGCGAAAAATAGGAGCTTACACAAGTAAGTGACTATTTTGAGTGAATGTTCAACGATGCCAGAAAGTGCGGAGCAGGTTAGGGTAATACTGACGAAACGCATACCGGTTCATTATAAGTGCCAAAATCTCAACTTTAAACTGAGACGCCTTGAGAGTCGAAAGTTCAAGGCGTAAATTTGTGCGAAAAATAGGAGCTTACATCGGTAAGTGACTATTTTGAGTGGATTTACAACGCCGAAATTTCGACTCTCAAGGCGTCTCAGGGGCAAAAAAAAACCCCGGAAAGGGTTTGGGATGGGGAAGAGTAGAAGAATACTTCATACTATATATTCCGGGGCAAAGTATATGTCTGGTATTGGGGCCAGACGCTTAATACCACCAAGGGATTAAAGTAATATCAAGTAATGTAACTATAGGCATCGCCTCATCAACTTTAAAGCCAACATTTGTGAACATTTGTGAACCATTGTATTAATCTGAAACAAAAAAAACCCCGGGACGAATAAGGTTACGGCCCGGGGCAAATCACACTGTTCGGTTGGGGTAAACCGAACCAAGCTTTCCCATACATTAGGGAGAATCTATGGGAAGTGTGCATTTCTGCACTGTTGCTATGACGTCAGTTTAATAAATAAGTTCAAAATATTTCATGAACAAATCGATATTATCTAGATCGATTCCATCACAACCAGATAAAAGAATAACATCTGAAAATTTATGTTTTTATAGCGGTTACAAGGAAAACAGGGTAACGTCTATCTTCTTTATTAACGGTGTGAGCGGTAGTAAATTCGATCTCTTTAAAGCCCTTTTTTTCCAGTATACTTTTCAAATTACTTCGATCAAAACCATCATGATATACACCTTCTATATCAGCAGGGTGAAAGGTTCCGTCTTCTGCATCCAGGTCCGCCAAAGCCACTTTAGCGCCTGGCTTCAGGTGTTCAGCAATACTTTGAATTAATAAGTTTGTATCTTTTACGTGGTGCATGGCCATCGCACTCATAATAAGATCAAATTTTCTGTCTAAAGGTTGCTCAGTGATGTCCTGACATATTGCTTCAACTTTGCCATGAAAGTCTGCTTTAGAAACCAATTCATCCAGCATGGACTTTGAAATATCTACCGCAACAACATTTTTAACATGAGGTAAAATGTGCGAAGTAATTAACCCGGTTCCCGCACCAAAATCCATAACCTGCATTTGATCATTAAGCTCAACGTTTTCCAGAATGGCTGAGCCGGTTGCGTTTGAGAGTTGTAACACCATTTCATTAACATCCCAATCTTTCGCTTTTTCATTGAATAAATCTGCCATCTCACTATTCCTGACTTTATTTGTGTCTAAAAGGGTAATTGTACCGAAGTTTTCCCACTCTGCTCTAAATAATCTCCCGTAACATAAAAAACCACTAAATTTATTCGTTTTGTTCTTTAAATGTGACATGAGAAAAAATTCATGCAAAAAAAGGGTGGACAATATGCATACTTACTCACAATTTAAACGGAACTTTATTGTGGTTATTTGCTCTATTTGTTAACATTTGTTAACAATTCAAATAACAATAATTTCGTCAAATAACCTTTTGCTTATATTTCAATGGGTTAAGGGAAGGACGTCATGAAAAAATTAGTAACTCATTACGATAATCTTCAAGTTAGCTACTCTGCCAGCGCTTCAGTAATTCGTGCCGCCTTTAAAGCACTATCTCAAAAATGGCACCCTGACTTAAACCAGGGCAACCGCCATGAAAAAGCCTGCCAAAACTTCCACCTTATAAAACTTGCGTTTGATGTACTCTCCAATCCCGAGTCACGACTAAAACATGATTTATGGATTAAAAATATACGCCAAACTAAAAGCATACCCGCAAAAAAAACTGAGAAAATTTTTAACTATTACTCTAACAAAGAAAAAAGGAAACATATTGATATCGTTGTTTAATTTATTCGTTAGCCCAATTTTGACTAAAATTTTATTATTAAAATAATTTTTTTAATCTGTTCTTATTTAATTTTCTGTATTTTCATTGCACATTTTTTAATGTGCCTCATCCCAATTAACACCAATACCCACATCAACAACTAAAGCTACAGACAACTCGGCTGCCTTTTCCATTTTTTCAGTGATCACTTTAACTGCATCTTCAACTTGTGCTTCTTTTATCTCAAAGATTAATTCATCATGCACTTGCATAATCATACGCATATCTAAATCACCCGTTTGAATCTCTTTGTCCAAATCAATCATTGCACGTTTAATAATATCTGCTGCCGTTCCCTGCATCGGTGCATTGATCGCTGTGCGTTCTGCATATTGCCTGCGCATGCCATTGCGAGCATTAATTTCATGTAAATATAAACGCCGTCCATAAACAGTTTCAACATAACCTTGTTCTTTGGCTTTTTCTTTTGTTTGTTCCATATAATTTTTCACGCCAGGGTATCGCTTAAAATAAAGATCAACGTATGCCTGTGCTTCAGGGCGCGTGATGTCCAGCTGCTTTGCTAAACCAAATGCAGACATGCCATAAATTAAACCAAAATTAATGGCTTTAGCCGAACGACGTTGATCTTTAGTGACTTCATCAGTTGCAACACCAAATACTTCAGCAGCGGTTGCGCTGTGTACATCTAAACCTTTAGAGAAGGCATCAAGCAAACCTTTATCTCCTGATAAATGGGCCATAATGCGTAGTTCAATTTGAGAATAATCCGCTGCCACCATTTTATAACCTGGCGCTGCAACAAATGCCTGTCGAATACGGCGTCCTTCCTCTGTTCTAACAGGAATATTTTGTAAGTTTGGATCTGAAGATGATAATCGACCCGTGGCTGCCACTGCCTGATGATAGGATGTATGAACCCGACCCGTAGTCGGTTCAACCTGTTGC
>VAPK011058589.1_pt1 | contig 13662 bp, 12 predicted proteins | sample 3395031 | NCBI WGS metagenome assembly VAPK01 (sample SAMN08290443, study PRJNA428436) | hydrothermal vent metagenome | isolation source: Deep-sea hydrothermal vent chimney 1 | place: Pacific Ocean: Juan De Fuca Ridge | reverse complement strand
CTACAACGATGGCTTTTGTTTGCCGATGGCACTGCCCTTCGACACCGTGATTGCCGTTAGCGCCGCATCGGACCCACACCGGGTCGAGATTCGGTCAGAAGGTTTTGGATCGGCTTCAATCCGAACCGACAAGCCCAATCACGAGCTAGCCGACTGGGCACTACCGATTGCCGGTGTGCTCTGGCTCCTCGATGCCCAAGGCATTCCCGCCGGTGGCTGGCGAGGAAAGGTGGCGAGCGACATTCCCCCCGGCGCAAGCCTGTCGTCTTCGGCTGCAATCGAGGTGGCGGTGGCCAAGGTTGTGCTCCATCTGAACGGCATCAGGTGGTCAGCCCGACAAGTCGCCGAGCTTGGACAGAAGGCAGAAACAGACTATGTCGGGATCCCGACGGGCATCATGGATCAGTTCATTTCCGCCGGTGCTGTGCGCGGTCATGCAGGGCTGTTGGATTGTCGGGAACTGACGCTGACTGAGACGCCCCTGCCAGCGGGCGTCACTATTGCGGTGATGGACACGGGGACTCGTCGCAGGCTAGTGGATGTTGCCTATGCTGCACGACGGGCAACGTGTGAGAGGGCCGCAGCAGAATTGGGTTTGGCGTCCTTGCGCGATGCCACGCTCGCGGATCTCGCTCGGCTCGCTCCGGACGACAATGTTGGCTACCAGCGTGCAGCCCACGTGATCACGGAGAACGAGCGCACCTTGGCTGCAGTTCGAGCCATGGAAGATGGCGATACTTCCTTGCTTGGCTCACTCATGAACCAGAGTCACAACAGCCTTCGTGATCAGTTCGAGGTGTCATCACCTGCCTTGGACCAGATTGTGGAAGCGGCTCGTGAGGCGTCGGGTTGCCTTGGTGCTCGAATGACTGGCGGCGGTTTCGCCGGGTGTGCGGTTGCACTGGTGCAAACCGACCTGGTTGAGCAATTCCGGTCTGAAGTATTGGCGAGCTATGACTATTTGGACCTGACTAGAGACAGCGGGAATGGGGCACAGATATGGTCCTGTGATCCGCAGGGCGGAGCCAGTCTCGACTGCGTTGTTCCTGTCCCCAGTGGGGTCAAGTGAGGCTTCTCGGGTTCGAACTAGTCCAGCTCCTCCTGATCTGATCGGTTACCGATCGTCGGCTCGATAGCAGCGGCCTACGGGCTTCTTTCGCGATAGCGGCAACTGTCGGTAGTAAATCACTACTCATAAGTTGCAAATCGAAACCATCATGGCCTAGCTTGGGCCGATGGTCGCTCTAGCCCCACCCCATAGTGAAACTGACGGTTGCTCCATCCAAGCAACACTTGCCGTCATCAGCGATCGCTGGACGCTGCTGATTTTACGCAACGTTTTTCGAGGGGTTCGCCGATTCGGAGAGATGCAAGCCGACCTTGATATTGCTCGAAACATCTTGTCCGACCGCCTCAGCAAGTTGGTTGAACACGGTGTCTTAGAGAAGGTTCCCTACCAAGACAAGCCAACTCGCTACGAATACCATCTCACGACTAAGGGTGCCGATCTTTCTCCGGCGCTTGTTGCCCTGATGGGCTGGGGTGACCGCTGGTACACCGACGGGCAGCCGCCAACAGTGCTGGTACACGAGGCCTGCGGTACTCCGGTCATACAGCGACTGGAATGCCCCGCATGCCAAGCAGAGGTTCTCCCCCACCAGATCCGTAGCCAACCAGGTTCTGAACCGATCTCGACCACCTCCGAGGACCCCTCATGACCATCGATGTTCCCTCTTCAGCCATGATCGATGGCGAGCTCGATCCTCACGTGCTCAGCACCTGGTCGACCGAAGAACTCCTGGAGGCTGCCAGGACCAAGCGAGATGACCAGTTCGGCAACCGGGTGACCTTCTCCCCCAAGGTCTTCATCCCGCTGACCATGTTGTGCCAGGACAAGTGCGGCTATTGCACCTTTGCCCAACCGCCGGCCAGGCTCGATGCGCCATTCCTCGAACCCCACGAGGTCTTGCGAATCGCTAAGCGCGGTGCTCGCGCTGGCTGTCATGAGGCGCTTTTTACGCTGGGTGAGCGGCCCGAACTCCGCTACCCGGCTGCGGCCGACTGGCTGGCCGAACGAGGTTACGCCAGCACCATTGAGTATCTGGCCGCAATGGCCAAGTTGGTATTGACCGAGACTGGCCTGCTCCCCCACGCCAATGCTGGCGCCCTTCACGAGGACGAGCTAGCCCTGCTTCGCAACGTCGCCCCCAGCCAGGGAATGATGATCGAGTCATTGCGGGATGACCTGGACTGCCACCGTGGCGCTCCTGACAAGGATCCTGCACGACGTCTGGCCACTTTGGACCATGCCGGACGCCTACAGATTCCTTTCACCACCGGCATCCTTGTTGGCATTGGTGAGACCGAGAAGGATCGGATCGATGCCCTGGTCGCCATTGCCGACAGTCATCGGCTGCACGGCCATGTGCAAGAAGTCATCGTGCAGAACTTCATGCCAAAGGAGGGCACAGCCATGTGGAAACATGAGCCATGTCCTCGTGATGAGTATTTGCGGGCCATTGCTCTTGCTCGACTGATCTTGCCGGCAGAGGTCCATTTGCAAGCGCCGCCGAACCTGAGTGACGACTTTGGCCTCTTGCTTGATGCCGGAATCGATGACTGGGGCGGGGTCTCGCCGGTCACCGCGGATCATGTTAACCCCGAACGACCCTGGCCCGATCTTGATCGTCTGAAGGACGTCGGCGAAGCCAAGGGTTTCATGCTGGCGCCCCGACTCACCATCTATCCTGAATACGCGGTAAGCGCCTTGCCAGACGAAGCCGCCTTGCGTGGCAAGCGCGGCTGGCTGGACGAGGACCTGATCTTCCCGGTCCTGGACCGTGCTGACTCAGAAATGCTGGCACGTGATGATCCAGGCGCCGTCTTCCCCGAGAAGGCCGAGTTTGTCTCCCAAGGCGACGACGGAGCCGATGTCGTCCTTATCGGCGACCGCTCAACCCAGTGGTATTCGGGGGCACCTGCCACTCCTCCAAACCTGATTGACGGCCCGACGGCGACAACAGGACCAGTGGCGGAAATGATCGCTGGGATCCGGTCTGGCCAAGGCACGAGTTTCGATGAGCTGATGACCCTATTCTCAGCCCGAGGCTCTGAGGTCACTGCGGTCGCACGTCTGGCCGATGAGCTTCGCCAACAAGCTGTTGGCGACGACATCACCTATGTCAACAATCGCAATATCAACTACACCAACGTCTGTACCTATAAGTGTCGATTCTGCGGCTTCTCCAAGGGCCCGCTCAGCCTGAACCTGCGAGGCAAGCCCTATCTCCTGAGCCTGGAACAGATGCAAGAACGTGTCATCGAGGCCGTTGGGCTTGGAGCGACAGAGGTGTGCCTGCAAGGGGGCATCCACCCTGACTTTGATGGCAACTACTACATCGATGTCGCCCAAGCCGTCACCGATGTTGCCCCCGATATCCATATCCATGGATTCACCGCACTTGAGGTACTGGAAGGCTCACGACGCCTGGATGAACCGTTGGCTGACTACCTGCGTCGAGCCATGGACGCGGGCCTGCGCTCATTGCCAGGCACCGCCGCAGAAATCCTCGATGACGATGTTCGCCACATCCTGTGTCCGGACAAAATCACCACCCAAGAGTGGCTGCATGTGCACCGGACCGCTCATGAGGTGGGATTGGCCTCCAACATCACCATGATGTTCGGCTCCATCGAACAACCCGAGCATTGGGTCAACCACTTCCTCACCACCCGAGACCTACAACTGGAAACCGGAGGGTTCACCGAATTTGTCGGCTTGCCCTTCGTCCACATGGCATCGCCCCTCTATCTGCGCAAGATGTCTCGTCGTGGTCCAACCTTCCGAGAGAACCTGCTGGTCCACGCCATCGCTCGAATCGCCTATCGGGGCACGATCGACAATATCCAATCAGGTTGGGTGAAGATCGGCGTAGACAGTGTGCGCCAGCTTCTCCAAGCAGGTTGTAACGATCTCGGCGGAACCCTGATGGACGAAAATATCTCGCGAGCCGCGGGTGCAGCCCACGGGCAAGGAATGACAGCTGACGATTTCGAAGGCATTGTTGAGCCTCTCGGTCGCCCGCTTGTGCAGCGAACGACGCTGTACGGCAGGCCCGGAGCGCTACTGTCGTCCAAATGAATTCCCCGCGAGCTACCACCACCTACGGCGAGGGCCCCATTGATCGGTTGATTACCGAGCTTGTATCTTCGGTTGGCGACGACAAGAACGATGACCTCATCCGCAAGATGGTGGTCACCGCGCTCCAGATGGACGAGGCCAACGTTGACCGGCTGGAGCTCAAGATTGCCAGCCAGACAATGGCGGAAATGCTGAACGCTTACAAGGTCTTCTCCCAACATCAGGATCGAGCCAAGGTCACCGTCTTTGGCTCGGCCCGAACCCGTCCCGGAGCCCCCGATTACGATCTCGCCGTCGAATTCAGTCGCCATATGGCTGAGCTTGATTGGATGATCATTAGCGGTGCTGGACCAGGCATCATGACGGCCGCCATTGAGGGAGCCGGGATCGAGAATAGCTTTGGTGTCAGCATCATCTTGCCCTTTGAGGCCAAGGCGGCTGACATCATCGAAGGAGACGAGAAGCTCGCGGTCTTCCGCTACTTCTTTACCCGCAAACTCTTCTTCATGAAGGAGACCGACGCCTTTGCCCTCTTCCCCGGTGGTTTCGGAACCATGGACGAAAGCTTTGAGCTCCTGACCCTCTTGCAGACCGGCAAGAGTGCGCCTGCACCGATTGTGCTCATGGACCATCCAGATTCCGGTTACTGGAAGGGCTGGTCAACGTTTGTTGAACGAGAACTGATGGACGCTGGCCTGGTGAATGAGGCTGACCGGCACTTGTACTTCCACACCAGTGACCCGGCGGCTGCCGCTGAGTATCTTTGTGAGTTCTACTCCTGCTATCACTCCATGCGGTTCGTCGGCAAGCGCCTCATCATCCGGCTCAATCGGGCTTTGAGCCAAAGCACGTTACAAACTCTGAACCAGGAGTACGCCGACATCCTTCGCGGAGGAGAGATCGAACCCGCCGATGTCAGCCAGACCGAGTTGCGTGATGGCGATCATGTTGAACTGCCCCGCGTGGCCCTGCTCTTTGACAACCGCTCATTTGCCCGTTTGACCGGCCTGGTACAACGGATCAACGAGCTTGATGGACATCACCGGGCAACAGCAGCTCGCGGACTATCACATGACTTAGGGCCCAACGTCATCGACGCCGACTGAGCCACCAGAAAACCTGCGCCAAACCAGCATCGCTATATTGCCGAAGAAAAATGCCGAGAGAATATTGGCGAAAGTACCCACTGGATCTTGGTCAAAGAAGTTTCCAACCACACCAGCCAGTTGTACCCGAGTGGTCATCTGCTCCGACAGCCCGAGATTCTGCTCGTTGTTATCGGGGGCACTCGCTGCCGCCGACGAACTCACCAGACTCCCCCGAACCGGCGACGTCGTGTTCGGTTTCACCGCAGGCACGTACACGACCGACCAGCCAACCCTGCCCGACCCCGAGGAGACCAACCATGACTGACGTGCTGCTGCTACACCATGCGCTCGGGGTGACAGCCGGGATCGGGGCGATCGCCGACGAGCTGCGCGCTGCGGGCCATCAGGTGACGGTGCCTGACCTGTACAACGGCGCCACCTTTGACACCGTCGAGGCCGGAGTCGCCCACGCCGAACAAGTCGGCTTCGACACGATCATTGACCGCGGAGTCGCCGCCGCCGAAGGGTTCGACGGCGAGCTGGTGGTGATTGGTTTCTCGCTGGGTGTGTTACCGGCCCAGAAGCTTGCACAAACCCGCCCCGGCATGGTCGGCGTGGTGCTGTGCCACGGCGCCGTGCCGCTGTCGATGTTCGGCGAGGGTTGGCCCGACAAGGTCGCTGTGCAGATCCACCTCGTCGAGGCAGACCCCTTGGCCGAGGAGGACCTCGACGCCGCCCGGCACGTCGCAGGCGCTGCCCCGGATGGCGAGCTGTTCCTCTACCCAGGCTCTGGGCATCTCGTCACCGACTACAGCGCCTCGGACTACGACCCGGTCGCCGGTCGCCAGATCATCGAGCGTATGCTCACCTTCGTCACAGCCCACTCAGAGAGCACAACGGGCGAGGCAGGTTGACGTATGGGTGTGACCGGCCGACCAGGTCGGAGGGGTAGTTAGGAGGGAGCCTCGACAGGCGCAGGCTTGCCGGAAAGTTGGGTCTCCAGCTGGTCCAGTAGTTCGGCAATGGTGTCATCGCCTCTCGTCATGACCCAGGCACAGTCGGTCTGAACCCGAATGTTTTTGAGACCCACCATCGGCTCACCAACGATGTACTCCAGCCTCTTTACCAAGGTTCGCACGGCTCCCCCGCCACGCAAGTCGGGGCAAAGCACCGCGAAACGGTCATTGTCAATGCGACCAACGGAATCGGTACTTCGGAAGGTAGCGACGATCCGTTCGGCCACTTCTTCGCGAATACGGTTGCTCGAGCCTGAGCCCGTAGCGCTGACCATCTCGACAATGCTGGAGATGTCGGCGACCAACAATCCGAGAGGCACCTGCCTTAAGGCCGCGTCAGCAATGCCCTCCTCGGCCTTGTGGGTGAAGGCCTGACGATTGAGGACACCAGTCAGTGGGTCACATGATGCTTGGTAGGCCGCTTCTTCTTCAGCCATTCGCTCCCGGGTGATGTCGCGTCCGCTCAGCTCGAATCCACGCAACCATCCCTCCTCGCTCAGGAGAACCCGCTGCGTCCAGCGAATCCAATACCGGCGGCCACGATGATCGAGCCCCTGAATCTCCCGCGAGGAGACCGGGTTGTCATTGCTTAAGAGTCGGGCGCAGTCACGAGCTTCTTTGATATCGCGGTGCAGAGCACCAGGACCAAGATCATCGAGTCCGCAGCCCACCAGATCGCTCTCGTTGCACTGGTAGAAAGCGGCGAAAGCGGCACTCGCGGACACAATGGTGTCTGTGAGGTCAAAACTGCATATCAAATCGGGCGCTTTGTCGGCCCTTCGTCGAGCATTGTCTGTACTGATGGCAACGATCCTCCGGTCAGGTGGAGTATCGGCACGACAGGCAATTATCCTTGAGCCATCTGAGGAAAGTCTCAGCGATCTGGGTACTTCCACCTAGGCCACCATCGGCAACTTGACCCAACTTCGGTCAAGTACCTAACGCCTGGGCCAGCAGGATCATAGGGTGCTCTGTCGTTGTGCCTGCTTGCTGCAGAAATCCGGAACATCCGGGATTTGCACTGGCCACAATCGTCGCTCCGCTCCGCGCAATTGAGGCCTCCTTGCGCTGGCGTATCCCGTCGGCCAGATCAGGGTGCTGCAGGGAGAAGGATCCTCCCGCACCACAACACAGACCCTCGTCATCCAAGATGCCAACGTCACCGAAGCGCTGCAGCAGTGAGCGAACCGAGTCATGAGTCTTCTGAACATGACGAAGATGACAGGGATCTTGCACGACGACCGTTCCGCTCCACCGTGCCCGGCCCGTCATTGCTGGCAGGCGATCGTGGTTGTCTTCGATGAATTCGTGCACGTCATAGACCCGCTCAGAGAAAGCAACCGCTTCCTCCGTGCCCAGCAGCACTCCGTACTCTTTCATGGCCGCTCCGCAGCCCGCCGAATCAACAATAATCGGACGGTCGCCGGGGAAACCGTTCATGGTGCGGATGGCCAGGGACAGCGCTGCCTTCGTATCTCCCGCATGATGATGGAGCGCTCCGCAGCAGTCCGCCCCTCGCTCGGGCATGGCAACACCGAATCCCATCAAACCAAACACATCAACCGTTGCTTGGTGTACCGGTCGGTACCACGTGTCCATGACACAGCCGCGATGGAGCCAGACGTCGCTACCTGTCGCCACCAAAGGTTGGCGACGCAGCGCCAGCGCGGGAACGCCCAACCGGTCGGTCGGGACGCCCAGCTTCTGAACCAGGGCAAGAATGGTTGACCCTGCGCTCAAGAGCGGACGGAATCGCAATGGCTGCAAGGCAATCCGTAACCAACGCGGCGACACCTGATGCCCTTGGTCGGTAAGGGCATCAATGGTCTGCTCAACCAGGCGTCCATAAGGAACCGTCGATGGGCAAGCCGTTTCACATCCCCGGCACTGGACGCAGGTATCGATCATCTCCACGAATCGATCAGTGATCGGTGCTCCCCGGTCTTGGATCTCTCGCATGGCGGCGATGCGACCCCGAGGTGATGATCCTTCCTCCCTGGTCACCCGATAGGTCGGGCAGTGCGGCAAACACAGGCCGCAACTCACACAGCTGGCAAGATCATCCGGATCCAGACCAAGCGAAACCGGTGACTGCGTCATGGAGTGGGTTCCCTTCGCCTTGTTCATGAAGACGTCTCTTGGTTGGTTGCGGTTCCATATAGCAGATCGCGCCCGGGGTTAAGCCTGCCGGTGGGGTCGAACCGTTCTTTCAGACTGCGATTCATGCTGACAGCAACTGGATCCAGGGTCGAAGCGGGGACAGTCTTAGAGTTCGCAGTCAGCATGCCGGTCCCCGTAAGGCCGACAAACTCCAAGCCAGACTTTTGGCCTCGTACCAGCTCACTTCCGCGTCGAGCCGACCAGTGGTTGTGTCCAAGTCGAGGTGGGTCCTCGGCCATCTCGCTGAAACCGAGTCCGGACAGGACCGTGCGATCGGCGGCGACATCGGCCGGGTGGCCTTCCAGGAGAACAAACACGTGGCTACCAGTGCACAGGATTGACCCCGGCGCGTGAATGGCTTCCTGAACATGGTTAGGGAGGTTGTCACCCTGCGTAAGCTCATGACGAAACCATTGTGATGCCTCAGGAACCGGCGATGCTCGCAGAACAAACTCGGCCATGAACCCCAGAGTTCCGTGGGCCCCGACCAACAAGCGACAAATATCAAAGCCCGACACGTTCTTGACTACTGCTCCCCCAGACTTGCTGAGCTCACCCGCTGCGGTCACATAGGTGACTTCCATCACCGAGTCACGCGGCGGGCCAAGGCGTAGTTGACGCCAACCTCCATGAGCGACAGCTAGTGCCCCACCGACGGTGCCAGCGGAGCGTTCGACACCAAGTTCAGCGGGACTCGGCAAGGCCACCCGTTGCTTAACTTCGGCCAACGCCTGGTGAAGCTCGACCAGCGGTGTTCCTGCGCGGACCCTAACGATCATTTCTTCGGGAACAATCTCGACCACACCAGTTGGGGCCGAGACTTCTCTGGCCGACGCATCAGCGATTCCCGCCTGATCCCATTGGGTCCGCCCGCCAACACAGCTCACCGGATCCGTCGCGCCGACCTCAGCGGCAAACTGCTCAAGTGCCGTCATGCCCAAATCCCTTCCGGAACGGTATGCATGTGTTGCAGCTCCGCACAGGTCGCACCTGTCGGCAATACTTTGCCGGGGTTGGACAGGCCGTCGGGATCAAAGGTCGTTCGCAAGAGGTCTTGCTGGGCTAGGTCAATGGGGCTGAACATCAGCGACATGTAGGCCTGCTTTTCCACCCCAATGCCATGTTCACCGCTAAGTACACCACCAGCGGCCATTGATGCTTCGACGATTTCTCGGCCAGCCTTGTGAACCTGTTCGAGCCGACCAGGTTCTCGGGAGTCAAAAGCCAGAATTGGGTGGAGGTTTCCGTCACCGGCGTGAAAGACATTGATGACCATCAGGTCATAACGGGCAGCAATCTCATAGATCGACTCCAACACCTCAACCAGCCGCCTGCGTGGGACCACCGTGTCGTTCAGGTAGTAGTCGGGCTGGGCCTGGGAGATCGCTCCAAAGGCAGCCTTGCGCCCCTTCCAAAGTAATGCTCGCTCGACGTCATCGGCTGCAGTGCGTACAGAAATCGCTCCGGCCGCAGTCAGGATCTGGCTGGCCCGGGCCGCCATGGCTTCCACCCCAGCTCGCAGCCCATCCAGCTCCAGAAGGATGACTGCCTCCGCATCGCGGGGGTAGCCAGCGTGCACGAAGTCTTCGATCAGCTTGATGGCGTTACGGTCCATGAGTTCAATGGCTGCAGGAATCAGCCCGTCACCGATGACGGCGGTGACCGCCTGGGCCGCTTCGGTCACTGTCGCGAACGCAGCAAGCAGGGTGGCAATTGCCGGTGGATTGGGAGTGATCTTGACCGCGATGCGAGTAGCGATCCCAAGCATGCCTTCGGACCCAACCACAACACCTCGAAGGTCATAGCCCGGGGCGTCGCCCTCGACAGAACCGATCACGCCGATTTGTCCGTCGGGCAAAACCAGCTCGATGGCCAAGACATGAGCGTTGGTGATGCCGTAGGCCAAACAATGCGGACCGCCGGAGTTGTTGGCCAGATTGCCGCCAAGTGTGCTGGCCATCTGGCTCGACGGATCCGGGGCGAAATGGAAGCCGAAAGGACTCAGATGCTTGGTGAGGTCCAGGTTGATGACACCCGGCTCGACCCAGGCCAATCTTGCTTGGACATCGACCTCAAGGATCTGGTCCAAGCCGCTCAGGGCTATGACAACTGGACGATCACCGCAGGGAATGGCTCCTCCGGCCAAGCCCGTTCCACCACCGCGGGCAACAAAGGCACGACCATGCCGAACACAAGCCTTCACGATGGCCTGCACATCGCCGGTGTTGTGAGGCAGACAAACCAACCCGGCAGCGCCAAGATCGAAGGTGGAAGCATCGGCCCGGAAGAGACCAAGTTCGACCTGGTCAGACCGCACCTGTTCCGGGCTCAACAAATCCTCTAGTTCGTTCTTGAGTTGGTCCACGGAGTCCAGTGTGCCCGCTAGTCTGACTTCGGTGTGTTGTTCGACTAAATCTTCCGGCCGCTGCAAGGCCAAAATCGCCAATAGATGGCATCGGCAATGACGACGAACCTCCCACCCCGGGATGGCCATCGATGGATCTCGGTTCGTGACGAAGCCGGTGAGCTCTGGCTGTTCGATGCAACCTTTTTCCTCTCGGATTTCCACTGCATCTATGGCAACGGGTGCCAGTCCATCGAGCCAGAACCCGACCACACGGAGTCACTTGGGTGTTGCGTTCACGGCGCCCACTTCGTCGATCAAGAAGATTTGGATGACGTTGCCGGCTTTGCTGCTCTTTTGACGCCAGATCAGTGGCAGTACCGCAAGCGGTCAATTCGCAAGGGTGGCCCGTTCAAGAAGAACAAGGACGGCGACTGGGTGACACGAAAGGCCGAGGGAGCTTGCATCTTCTTGAACCGTGCTGGCTTTGAAGGTGGAGCGGGATGCGCACTGCATCGAGCTGCCCTTGAGCGCGACGAACGCCCACTGGATTGGAAGCCAGACGTTTGCTGGCAGGTTCCAATCCGGCTCGATATCCACACCGATGATCATGGCCGCGACACCGTCTTTGTCCGAGCATGGGAACGCCATGACTGGGGTGACGGCGGCGAAGAGTTCAACTGGTGGTGTATCGAAGCTCCAGAGGCATACACCTCGACCCGTGCGCTGTACGTGCAGAGCAAGGACGAACTCATCGAGCTGGTTGGCCAAGAGGTGTACGTCTTGGCGGCCCTGGAGTTAGTGCGTCTTCAAGACGAGCGTGCTGTTTTGTCCGCTAGTCAGAGTGGAATCCCAGTCACAGTTCGCGCCACACAGACATCACCCACCTCCGACGTCTGGGCAAGTTCATGAACAGATTCCTCAAGTCTCTACTTCCCAGTGGGAAGAGTTCCCGGCTCCTCATTGCCGCTGTCGGCCTCGGCGTTTCGGTGGCCATGGTGGTCTCGGTGTTCGAATATGTCACGGTCGAACTCATACTCGATCGGGTCATCGAACTTCCGATCGAGATTCAGGCTCTCATGCCAATGGTTGGCCTTGTCCTGGCGGCACTGGCCCTCCGCTTTCTTGGGAGTGGAGCAACGCCGTCCACCTCTGATGAGTACATCAGCGCCTATCACGACCGGTATCCAAAGCTGCCTGCGAGGCTTGTGCCTGCTCGTCTGATCGCTGGTGCTACCACGATCGGTTTCGGTGGAGCTCTTGGACTTGAAGGTCCAGCCATCTACACCGGTTCAGTTCTCGGGTTGGAAATGCAGCGCAAGCTCGATCGATGGTTGGGACGCGACGCTGCCAAGTTGCTACTGACCGCGGGAGCCGCCGCAGGGGTTGCCGCCATTTTCCAGGCGCCTGCGACCGGGGTCATGTTTGCTCTAGAAGCGCCCTATCGCGATGACATCGCCCACCGGGCCCTGCTTCCTTCTCTCATGGCCTCCGCCGCCAGCTACCTGACCTTCATCTCCATCCCCTTCATCCACCCGCATCCCCTGCTTGGTCAGGTCACGGCCAGTGGTGTCGGTGTCGGTGACCTGCTTGGTGCGGTCGCCATTGGTGTTGGGGCTGGCTTCGGCGGCCGGGTCTATGCCTCAATCATTCGCCGGGCCAAGCGAATCGCAAAGACGAACAATCCAATCCAGATCGCTCTGCTCGGTGGTGCCGTCCTGGGCCTGCTGGCCTTTGCCTCTGACCGGCTGTTCTCCGAACCACTCACTATCGGGCCCGGCTTCCGGGTAATTGGCTGGTTGACTTCGGGCGAGACAACACTCGGCTTGATCCTGCTCCTCTTCGCCTTCCGAGCCCTAGCAACAACCGTGACGGTCGGATCTGGTGGTACTGGCGGATTGTTCATTCCCCTTGCCATTCAAGGAGTCTTGCTTGGACGCATTATCTCCTCGGTACTTGACGAGCTGAACCTCGGTGATAGTCCGGACCGGATTTGGCCGATTCTCGGCCTGGCCGCCTTCTTGGCTGCTGGCTACCGTACGCCGATTGCTGCGGTGATGTTCGTGGCCGAATCAACATCAGGCATTGGGAGTCAAGGAGTCGGATCAGCCGTTGTCCCCGCCTTGATTGCTGCTGCGGTCTCCCAACTGGTCGCTGGTCGTTCCTCGGTCTCTGCCGGTCAGCAAGTTGAACGGCTTGGTCACTTGGAGGAGCGCTTCACCATGCCGCTCGCTGCTGCGCTGACCACTGACGTGTTGACCGTTCCGCCCGATGCCACCGTGTCAGAATTTGTGTGGATGCATGCCATTGGGCGACGCGTGCAGGTAGTTCCGGTGGTCGATGGTAGTGAATATCTCGGCCTCTGTTCGGTCGAAGCCTGCTCTGGGGTCGAACGAGACGACTGGGACAACACCACCGTGGCGGACATCCTGACTACGGACATGCCGACCGCCTTCCCAACCTGGTCTATTCGAGACGCGGTCGTCGCTCTCGACGAGCACCACAGCGACATTATCGCGGTGACAACTGCTGAAGGGGTCTTTGTTGGTGTCGTTCTGCAGTCCGAGATCGTCAAACTCGGTGAGATTCTCGACCAAACGGGTGGAGAATTCTCGCCTTTCTAGGTTGAGCCGCCGGTGTCGCCGCCTGGACAGTGCTCGCTGGGCTTGGCCCTAGCTAGTCGTCATACTCGTCATCATCCTCGTCGGACAGGGGTCCGTGAGCTTGGTCAGTGGTGGGAAGCCCGAATGGATCTTCGTCGATGCGGTCCATCAGCGAATCAAGGTCGTCAAACGCATTGCGTTTTAACGCCCGGGCTTCTTCGTATCGGCGGTGTCGCCCCTTCTTCATGGGACACTCCTCGGAACAAACGGTGGCCGGTGGAGACGTCGATCAGTCTCCGGTGGCAGGTCG
>VAPK010006995.1_pt1 | contig 13669 bp, 13 predicted proteins | sample 3395031 | NCBI WGS metagenome assembly VAPK01 (sample SAMN08290443, study PRJNA428436) | hydrothermal vent metagenome | isolation source: Deep-sea hydrothermal vent chimney 1 | place: Pacific Ocean: Juan De Fuca Ridge | reverse complement strand
TGATGCCATAGAAAAGCGCGGGATCTAACATGATTGGCTGGTCACCGGTACAACGAATTGTCAGCTCGAAAGAGACTACGGATATAAAAATGAATTTCCACCGAGCCCAGCCGTGACAATCAATTTATTGTAAAAGTTATACATCAGAGATGCACTTACGATGGCCTCGTAAAAAGTCATTTTATTCGTCATTCCCGCGTAGGCGGGGATCCATAGTTCGTTGATATTAATAGATTCCCGCCTGCGCGGGAATGACGGTGTGATGAAGATCCAGAGTTTTTACGAGTCCATCACTTATGAATTTGTTCTTTTCACAAACATAGCTCCTTGAAAAGGGGAGTTTCCCATATAAACAAAAGAGGGGGCTCGTGTCATCTGGTAATTAGATTTGGGCATTGCAGCCGGCGATAATAAACTGACCGTGGGCGTAGCGAAGCAAGGAAACTGGGCCGGAGGCCTAGCGGTCAAGTGGCATTCCTGGTAGCAATCGGGTTGGAGAAATATTTTTTCATTTTGACAGATGAAAAACGGCCATGCTATATTCAACCGGATCATTATCCAATTCCTGAGACGAGGTGCATTCCATGAAGACAGATTTATCAGCGGCACTTTTTGCCCAAGCCAAGGCGGTTATCCCCGGCGGCGTCAACAGCCCGGTTCGGGCCTGTAAGGCGGTGGGCTGCGACCCGCTTTTCCTGAAAAAGGCCAAGGGCGCCGTGGTTGTCGATGTCGACGGCAATGAATTTGTTGATTTCGTCTGCTCCTGGGGGCCCATGATTCTCGGCCATGCCCATCCTGCCGTGGTCGAGGCGATTCGCGAGACCGCGCTGGACGGCACCAGCTTCGGCGCGCCGACCCCGCTTGAGGTGGAACTGGCCCGGCTGGTCTGCGACTCCGTACCGTCGCTGGAAAAGGTCCGGTTCGTCAACTCCGGTACCGAGGCGACCATGAGCGCCATTCGCCTGGCCCGGGGATATACCGGCCGCAACGTGGTGGTCAAATTTGACGGCTGCTATCACGGTCATGCGGATTCCTTCCTGGTCAAGGCTGGTTCCGGCATGATCACGCTCGGCATTCCGGGGAGCCCCGGCGTTCCCGAGGATATTGTCAGAAATACGCTTTCCATTCCCTACAACGATGAAGAGGTATTGGAGACCACCCTGCGCGACGAGGCGCTGGATATCGCCTGTGTGATTGTCGAACCGGTGGCCGGCAACATGGGGGTCATTGTTCCAGAGCTTTCCTTTTTGCGGAAACTGCGCGACCTGACCCGGGATCTGGGCATTGTTCTGATTTTTGACGAGGTGATCACGGGGTTTCGCCTGGCACTCGGCGGTGCCCAGGAATGCTTTGACATTCTCCCTGACCTGACCTGTCTGGGTAAAATCATCGGCGGCGGCTTGCCGGTCGGCGCTTACGGCGGCAAGAAGGAGATCATGGATATGGTCGCTCCCGACGGCCCGGTTTACCAGGCCGGCACCCTGTCCGGCAATCCGCTGGCCATGGCTGCGGGACTGGCCATGCTCAACGAGCTGCGGAAACCGGGTTTTTACGAGGCGCTTGAGGAAAAAAGCAGTTGGTTCGCCGCCGGGCTGGAGCAGATTGTCGGCAACTCCTCCGTGCCCGCCGTGCTCAACCGGATCGGTTCCCTGATGACCTGCTTTTTTACCGGTTCGCCGGTGACCGATTACCGGTCGGCCATGCTGGCGGACACGGACCGCTATGCCCGGCACTATCGCCGGATGCTCGCCGGCGGAATTTATCTGGCGCCCTCTCAGTTCGAGGCTGCCTTTATTTCAGCGGCACATGACTGGTCTCACTTAGAAAAAGCCTTGGACCTGACTGAATCGTCATTCAAAAAAATGGCAAAATCGTAAAAAAATCATTGCGATTGCATGATGGTCATGCTAACTCTAAATTGATTATTTACTTAGAATGGATGCGGGATGTGATGAATGTCTGAGTCAAACAAGGAGATATTCAGGCTGCTGTCGGTATACGGTCACATCGGCATGACTATGGTTCTCTCCATGTTTATCGGACTGGAGATGGGCTGGTACCTTGACAACAAGGTGTTTAACGGCAAGACTGCGCCCTATTTGACTTTTATTTTTTTAGGATTTGGGATTGCCGCCGGTTTCATGAATTTGTGGAGGCTGAAAAAAAGTCTTGATAATGAATAAAGATGTTGAGCTGAAAAATAGCGGTGCGGCGCAGGAAGCGACGGGAGTTATGCTCCTCCGGTATGTGCAGTATTTTAACTGGTTGTTGCTGGCGGTTCTGGTCGCGGGTAGCTGGTCTGTTGCTTCCTTGGTTGTGGCGGAAAGTGTGTTGATCGGCGGACTGCTGGCCAATGTCAGTTTTTTCCTGTTGCGCCGTGACATTCAACACCTCATTACCAATGTCAGCGAACAGGACCCGGCTGGAAACGCGGTAACCAAACAGGAGAAAATTAAGTTTTTCCTCAAATTTTACGGACGGTTGATTGCGCTGGTCGCCGTCTTGTTTCTGTTGTTTACCTGTTTCACAATTAATACGGTCGGTCTTCTTATCGGTTTGTCAACCGTGATGCTCAGTGTGGTGGTCGTTGTTTTGAGTAAGGGCAAGATGATATATTCAGTACAGGGTCTTAAGGGAGCGTAGACAATGCAAGAACCAATCTTATTTATTTCGCTTATTCTTGAAAAGCTGGGCCTTCCGGTCCCGCACACCATAGTTGGTCACACGTTGCTTGAAAAGGTGTGCACGCCGTATATGACTTACACCTGGCTGGTCATGGCGTTTCTCATTATCGTGCCGAAGTTGACGATGGGACGTCTTGAACTTATGCCCGGCAAGGGCCAGAACTTCTGGGAAATAGTGATTGGCGGTATGGATTCCATCTTTTCGGAGAGTCTGGGAAAAGAAAAAGCCCGGATGTTGTATCCTATGATGGCGACTTTTGCGCTCTACATCTTGATCGCCAACCTGATAGGGTTGATTCCCGGTTTCATGTCACCTACATCCAACTTGAATATCACCTTGGCCATGACTCTGATCGTCTGGGTGACGCATCATGCTCTTGGTTTTCGCTATCACGGTTTTGGCTATATCAAGCATTTTTTAGGCCCGGTGGCGATTATCGCGCCGTTTATGTTTATTCTCGAACTGATAGCTAACTTTGCCCGCATCCTTACACTTTCCATTCGTCTTTTCGGTAATATCCTGGCCAAGGAAATTCTGCTGGCGGTTCTGTTTATGCTGGCCGGTCCCTTCTTTGCGCCGTTGCCGATCATGCTTCTCGGCACGCTGGTCTGCGCCGTCCAGACCGCAGTCTTTGTTCTGCTGGCCGTAGCCTACTGCGCAGAGTCCATAGAATCCTAGCATTAAGATTTTATTATAGTTTATCCATTAATTGGAGAAGAAGGCCAACCTTATAAATTTATCTTAGGAGGAACAGTACAATGCATGCAATGCAACTCGCGATAGTCTGCCTCGGCGCAGGCGTAGCAATCGGCTTTGCCGCCCTTGGTGCCGGTATCGGTATGGGCATGGGCGCTCTTGGCGCCTGCCAGGGTGTTGCCCGTAATCCCGAGGCTAAAGGTGTAATTACCACGACCATGATTCTTGGTATGGCTCTTGTTGAGTCTTGTGCTATTTACGGTCTGGTTATTGCCCTTGTCCTGCTGTACGCCAACCCGTACAAGGCCATCCTGATAGGAGGATGATCGAGCATCATCGGTTTTTGAACCTGAAAAGGCTACAGCATTTTGCTGTAGCCTTTTTTTTATTGAGAGACTCTCACCGGTGAACAGGTACGTTATTATTGCCCCCCACCGAAACAAGGGGGAACCGAAACTGCCGGCTGCCGGAATCCTGGCTGCCAATCCGTCCGACGTCCCCCGGCTGAGAGAACTGGCGGCAAAGCACAGTCTCAGGCAGCATTTTCTTTTTCATTCCGGATTGTATTCGTCTGATAATTTTTTCCTGGCCGGACCGGCTGTAGGAGCTCCAATGGCGGCGATGTGCCTTGAAAAGCTGATTGCCCTGGGCGCGAAAGATATTATTCTCTATGGCTGGTGCGGCTCGCTCGTGCCGGCATTAAAGGCCCTTGACGTCCTGATTCCCACCTGGGCACTGAGCGAGGAGGGGACCAGTGTTCATTATGAATCAGGTGACCGGCCGCAGCCTGATCCGGAATTGCGGCACAGGTTATCCGGTCATTGCCGGCAGGGCGGCCGCACCTGCTCCGACGGCCCGGTCTGGACCACGGATGCCCCTTACCGGGAAACACGGGCCAAGGTGCAGCAGTATGGCGCCGGGGGGATCGTGGCCGTGGATATGGAGTATTCCGCTCTCTGCACAGTAGCGGCTTATCGCGGGGTCCGGCTGGCGGCCTGCATGCTGGTCTCTGACGAGCTGTGGCGGCCGCACTGGCGGCCACAATACAGCCGCCCGGAATTTCGTGCCCGTTCCGGAGCTGTTCTGCGGTCTCTCTGCTCCTGGATGCAAGAGCAAACCGAGTAAAGGATGCGCAAAAGATGAAAAAACTCCATCTTGTCAGCTTGGGCTGTCCCAAAAACCTGGTCGATTCAGAGGTGATGCTGGCGCGACTGGAACAGGACGACTACGGTGTCGTCGCCGACCCTGCCGAGGCCGATCTGCTGCTGGTCAACACCTGCGGCTTCATCGGCCCGGCAGTGGAAGAAGCCATTGACGAGATTCTGCGGCTGGCGGAATATAAACGTGCCGACCCGGCAAAACTGCTGGTGGTTACCGGCTGCCTGGTGCAGCGCTATGGTGCCGGTCTGCAAAAGGAACTCCCCGAAGTCGACCTGTTTATCGGCACTGACGGATTCCAGGAGATTGATGCCCTGATAAGGCGGGCCGGCCATGATCCGGAGACGCTGCTTGACCTGCGGCCGGCGAAATTCTTAATGGACAGCTCCTCGGCCCGGCGCTTGTCCACACCATTCTTCAGGTCATATCTGAAGATCACCGAAGGCTGTGATAATCGCTGCTCATACTGCATGATCCCGTCAATACGGGGAAAACTGCGCAGCAGGGCCATTGTCGACCTGGTCACAGAGGCCGGCCGCCTAGCCGCCATGGGGGTTCGGGAACTTACCCTCATTGCCCAGGATCTCACGGCCTATGGCAATGAACGGCAGGATTCAGCCGACCTGGTGCGTCTGCTCAAGGCCCTGCTGGCAGGGACCGATATTCCCTGGATTCGCCTTCTTTATCTCTATCCCACGGGCATAACGGATGAACTGCTGACCCTCATGGCCGGCGAGCCGCGGCTGTTACCCTATCTTGACATCCCCTTTCAGCATGTCGCCGACAGGGTCCTGCGGCGGATGAACCGGCGGTACGGCCGTCATGACCTTGACACGTTGGTGGAACGGGTTCGCCGTTTTCTGCCGGCAGTTGCGCTCCGTACGACCTTGCTGGTTGGCTTTCCCGGAGAGTCGGCGGCTGACGTGGAGGAGATGATTGACTGTCTGCGCCGCTGGCGCCTTGATCATGTCGGAGTCTTTCGTTATGCGGACGAGGATGGCTGCGCGGCGTACCACCTTTCAGGCAAGGTGTCGGAAGAGACGAAAAAGCGGCGTTATGACCGGGTGATGAACGTGCAGGCGGAAATCAGCACGGAAAATCAGCAGCATTATGTGGGCATGAATCTGCCGGTTCTTATCGAGGGCATCAGCAAGGAAAGTGATTTGTTGCTTGAGGGGAGAACAATGTTTCAGGCACCGGAGATCGATGGATGTGTCTATATCACTGCGGGTACGGCTGAGCCTGGTGATATCGGCCGGATTCGGATCACCGAGGCCCACATCTATGACCTGATCGGCGAGATCATAGAACCTAGTGAGAATTGACCCGAAAGGCTATGTCCATGATTTACCTCATTGGCGGAAAACTTAACTTTGGCTTACCCTCGCCAGAAATAACGAGAAGCCGTCATTTTTGTGGCGCCTTTTCAGCCCGGTTCCGGTTGACCTGCTCCCGCAGATCCTTGCCTACTTTGAAGAAGGGGAGTTTTTTGGGAGAGACTTTAATCTTTTCGCCGGTTTTAGGGTTGCGGCCGGTGTACGAGTCATACTCCTTGACAACAAAACTGCCAAAACCCCGTATTTCAATGGAATCTCCCCTGGCTAAGGCCTCGCTCATGGTGTCGATGAGGGTGTTGGTGATGGATGCCGCCTCACGAATCGGGACATTGATTTTTTCGGCCAGTGCCTCAATAAGCTCCGATTTATTCATACTTTTCTCCTCGTTGCAACTGCTGATTTACGGTAACCTGCTGCAAGAAAATGAGTGGATAAGGGGTGATGAAACTCTATATTTAAAATATAATCAGGTATCCTTCTGATTGTAAAGGGAATTTTACCTAAAAATATCTTTTTCAGGTTTTTTTTCGTCAGATGGCGATACTTGCCACGCTATAGTCAGTTCAGTGTCAGCTTCCTGAAAAAAGGGGATTAACCTCTGGGTGATGCACCATTGGGTCTATTGGCAGCCCGGCAGTTTGTGCTCCTAATTCAATCTTCAGCGGGCTAATTGCCGCTGAAACAAACCGGTCAAGACCGAGGGGATCCGGTCACATACTGCACCAGCTGCTCTTCACTGAGTGTCTGGCCGCTTGAGCGAATGCGGTGGGTAAGGAGCCTGATCTGTATGTCATCAAACTGAAAGCCTTGTTTGGCCAGCTGGAGGTTGACGGCCCGCGTCCCTGTTTTATGACCAAATCGTAATTTTCTGCGACTTCCAACCTGACAGGGCTCATACGGTTCATACGTGGTCGGGTTGACAGACAGACCATGCTGATGCAATCCGGTTTCGCAGGTAAAAATGTCGTTACCGACAAGCGGATGGTTTCGGTGAATGGGTCTTTCAGTGACGCTTGAAACATAGCGGCATAGCTGCGGTAAAAACTCCGGATGATATTGCTGCTGCTCAAGGACAAACGTCAGATATCCCATTGCTTCCTCAAGGCGGCAGTTACCGGCTCTTTCTCCCAGGCCCAGCACTGTGGCGTCAAACCAGGATGCCCCGGACTCCAATGCTGCTATGGAATTGGCAGTGGCCATGCCGAAATCATTATGACAGTGGACGCCGATGTCTATTTGCAGTGATTTCTGCAACGGCCGCACGAGTTCTCTTATCGTACCGGGAGAACAAATCCCCACCGTATCGGCCAGGCGAATCCTCCTGGCGCCGTTATCCTCGGCCAGGCAGGCTACCTGCAACAGAAAATCGGGGTCAGCGCGGGAAGCATCCTCAAGGCCTACCGAGATAAATGGAATGTTCAGGGCAAGGCCTTGCCGGATAGACCCGGCCAGGATTCTTTTAATCCAGTCCCGGTTTTTTTTAAGGCGCTCCGTGATGTGCAAGTCAGAAACAGGGATTGACAGGGAGAGCACATCAGGCCGACAGGAGCCGGCAAAGGCAATATCGGCCTCTATGCAGCGGCACCAGAGACCAAGCCGGCATGATGCATGCGTTATGCTTCGTGCATCTGCAACAAGCTGTGGGAGGTGATTGTTTGCAGGTGCGGAGGCTATGCCCAGCTCTATTTCATCAACGCCAACATTGTGAAGATGGGCGATAATGTTGCGCCGGTTTTCACCGGTAAGCCTGATCCCGGGGGCCTGCTCACCCTCGCGCAGGGTGGAGTCGATGATACTGCATATTTTTTTTGTCACAGATGATACCACATAATTTCTTTATCTTTGGCCGCGCCATATGATTAATATAAAAATATAATACCATTGATTTGTTTTTCAACCTGGCGAGCCGGCTGATAAAGATTTCCCCCCTGTCGCCGGACGCCGGTATTTTTTTTCGGGGGGTGGGCGGAGGCAGAGCCATGATTGCCGGGCATTGGCACCGCAACATATCGGCGGCAGCCATGAACAAGCTCTATCTCGCTATTGAACGGGGCTGGCTGCCGTCTCCCAGAGCTTTTTTATCCGGGGGAGTTCAGGAGTGCTTTTTTGTTTTTGCAGCTTCCTGCTCCAAAATTTCCCCTAAAGCATAGGCCGCGTCACCAACCAGTTTTATGCATACTTTTCTGCCGCCTGCCGGATCGGAGTAATATTTTTTTACTGAGTCCCTGTTTTTCCAGTCGACGCCGGCAATGTCCCTGCAGTTCATGCCTCCATAAGGTTTTGTCAGTTCCTCGAATCGTTTTATGAATTTACTGCTCAAAACCCAGACCCGGGGATCTTCTTTTTCGCCGAGGTTGCCCCTGCTGTAGAGACTGGAGATCATCGCTACTCCGCCGAGCAAAGTTCCGCAAACACTGCCGGAAGCGGCAATGCCGCCGCCGAATGCCCCGACAGCCTTGATCGCCGCTTCGTTTAGCATGTTCATTTTTTCTTGTCCCACGGCAAGAATCACCTGACTTCAGTGAAGCCGTTTCACAAAAAGATCAATCGCCTTCCGGCGCATTTCCCCGGGGTTCATCGCAAGCATTCTCACCTTAAAAATATAGTGGGTATGCAGTTAACTCAACCACATACAATATATTGTTCTACCTCCTACTATCGATCTGCGTGGGACAGGGGCGCAATTAACGGCCTGCTGCATTAACCTGTAAAATAATAACCCTCTGGCTTTTGACTTCCTAATGGACATACTACATCTTGTGGCCGGTTGAGTAAAGTGCATAGCCAGTTAAAATATTTCAGGACAGATAAACAGGTCATCGTTTCCGGGATTTATCGGCACCCCCCTGTACCCGAATATTTACGTCATTTCATTTGTCATCCTCGCGCAGGCAGGGATCCGTATTCATTAATATTAATTAATATACTCCTGAATCCGTGACGGCTTGAGGTGAGGTTCCAGGTAATATGTGGAATTTATTGTATTACATGCCGAATAAACGTATTTTCTGTTTTCACCGCGCCGCCCTGCGGGGCGCCCGAGAACGGCGCATCTGCTGCATTGACAACTCGTTGATATCACATCAGGATAATCAACATCGTTGCCGCCTCGCATCCGCACCGTTCTCGAACGCCCACGGATTCAGGATACTGGATTCCCGCCTGCGCGAGGATGACAAATAAAATGACTTTTTACGAGGCCATCATGATTAAATCGTACACACCCGGTTTCTTCCCCGAGACTTGGCGCAATATAGTGCTTTGTCGGCAGAGCTGATTAAGCCGTTGAAGGAACTGGCATCGGCACCAAAGGTTGAAATGCCGATGCTTATGGACACCTTTACTCTTTCATTGCCCGGCAAGGGTGATTCGGCGACAGTATGTCTCAAATCTTCAGCGATCTCGAAAGCCTTATCCTTTTCCGTATTGAGCAGGATGATCATAAACTCTTCCCCACCGTAACGGGCAACAATATCGGTTTTACGCAGTCTGTCACGAAATGTTTTGCCTATCCAGATCAAGACCTTGTCGCCGACCGGATGGCCGAAGGTATCATTGACGTTTTTAAAGAAATCAATATCGCAGAACAGCAGGCTTATGTCGCTCTTATATCGTCTGGCCCGCTCCACTTCGTCCATGAGACGTTCGTTAAAGTATCGCCGGTTATGCAGCCCGGTCAAGTCGTCATGGATCGCTTCCCGCAAGGCATGGGAATAGGCCTTTGAGTTGTTGATCGCTATGCCGACGGCATGAGCGATCACTGAAAGGATCGAGATTGCCTTCTCCTCAATCGGCCGGCCAGATTGAGAATTGTCGACAAGCAAAATACCTTCGATGGCATTCGTATTATGCGATTTGAAGACCGGGCAGATTTCGCACAGTTCCGATTTGTCCGCTGCCGTTGATTCACTCCTGTCGCAACACTTGGCATCCCGCACCAACCAGCACCGCAACCCGTGTTTTCCGTAAGCCGGGCAGTCGGTAGCCTGGCAATTCTTTAACCGCCAGCAGGAGATTCTTTTTTGATTGACAAGCGGAATAATGGCGAAATTCGTCAGCCCCATCTTCCGGGTGAAGACATCCGCCTCTATTTCGGTGCCCCGTAAAGGGATTCCCATGACGAGCGGCCGCGTGAAGGGAAATTCTTCCGCCACCGGTATTTCAATAGAACTGATCGTTCCCGGTTCAAATCCCTTGCATAGTTTTCCCTTCAGGATCTCCTTGTGGTGCTTGACGAAAAAAAGACCGACCCGGTCAAATGAAAAGACTTCTGAAACAATATTGACCAATCTTTCCTCAATGGCGTCTATATCCATTTCTTCGTTGACCAAAGAAAGCATGTCCAATAAAAGCAATTCCTTATCTTCCATAAGTATCCATGAGCAGAGCTGAAAGTATTCAAGGTGGGGTCCCACCCGCAACGAGGATTTCCGTTCGAGATCAAGGGCCGAATCGAAAAATACCGCGGGCCTATTGCCGTCTCAATATAACCCCATGATAAAATCTTTGGCGATGCTTGTCCAGGCTCAAATCTTGCCAACGGCTAGGCGGTACGACCTTTTTTACCATTAGGCTGCGCAGCAGACTCGTCATCATTGCGGAAAAACCTCCTGCCAGGACGACTTCCGCCAGGCCGCCGAGTTCGGGCGCCAGGTTTATCTTGATAATCCTGCCCCGTTGGACCTGCTATATCATGGTCAGATATCAACAAACTCGGGATCATCCGGCCGGGGGACGACCTGCCAGTCCTGTTCTTTCGCATTGAAATCAGCGATCTTGTCCAGGGGCAGTTTCATATATTTTCCCCGGGCCTCGGCCGCGATGTTGCCGTCGGCCAGGAGAATCTCACCGCTTCCCTGGAAAAACCTTTTTGAATCCCCGGTAATGCGGGCGATGACGTGTAATTCCTCGTCCAGGGGCACCGGTTTTTTGAAACGCACTGAAATTTCAACGGTGACTCCCCAGTATTCCCGGGTCTGGCCGATCATGATCGCCCGGCCGATGGTTTCGTCGAGAATGGTTGAGACGATGCCGCCATGCAGACGGCCGGGATAGCTCTGGTGTTCTTCCCTGGGCTTGAAAATCGCCAGGCGTTCACCGTTGTCCAATTCCTAAAAATAGGCTGCGAGGCCCTGGCTGTTTTTTCAGGCCCCAGACCAGGCACATTCTCGAATTCGGCTGTTTTTTTCTTATTTGAGAGCGCATTGTTCACCCACCGTCGATTGTGAAGCCTGGCCTTTCATCCAGTACCTGCCTGATCATTGCCGCCAGTTTGTCCTGGCTGACAGGTTTCATGGCAAATGCCCTTATACCTATATCCCCGGCTACTCCCGCATCGACTTTTGAGCTATAGCCGGTGCAGAGAATAATCGGCAGATTCGGCCGGACCCCCAGCAACTCTTCGGCCAATTGTATACCCGTCATCTCCGGCATTGTCTGGTCGGTTATGACAAGATCAAAGGCGTCCGGCTGAGATCTGAAAAGTGCCAGGGCTTCCGGGCTGCTGGTTTTCGTAGTGACCCGGTAGCCAAGGTAGGTTAATATCCCCTTGGTTGCGGCGGTCAGGTCTTGTTCGTCATCGACAAAAAGGATACGTTCGACCCCGGAGGGAAGGGGCGCCTGGGCGTCCTGCTCCGGCTGGCTTTCTTCTTCAACCCTTGGGAAATACACTTTAAACGTCGTGCCCTGGTTGGGCTTGCTGGTCACGGTAATCTTGCCGTCATGGCTTTTGACAATACCGTGTACCACTGACAAGCCCATACCGGAGCCCTTGCCGACCTCTTTGGTCGTGAAGTAGGGGTCGAAAATCCGGTCCATAATAACCGGATCAATGCCACCGCCCGTATCTTTCACCGTCAACCTGATATAGAGACCGGGGCGCGGATCCGCCTCGTCCTTAAGGTCCTTTTCCTTTAATTCCAGGCAATCAAGGCCGACAAACAAAACGCCGCCCTTTTCATCCATCGCCTGGGCCGCATTGGTACAGAGGTTCATCAACACCTGGTGGATTTGAGTCGGCTCGGCCAGGATGTGGCCGCTATGTGGATCAATGTCCCGGCGGATCTCTATGGTTGACGGAATCGAGGCACGAAGCAGTTTGAGGGTCTCCTTCACCAAAAGATGAAGTTGCAAGGGGGCGCGGTCCTGCTCCGCCTTGCGGCTGAAGGCCAGGATCTGTTTCACCAGGTCCCGGGCCCGGGCACTGGCTTTTAACACCGCATCAATTTTCTTTACGGCCCGGCTGTCCGCCGGCAACTCGTCTTTCGCCAGGTCGGCATAACCCATGATTGCCGCCAGTATGTTGTTGAAGTCATGGGCTATCCCCCCGGCCAGGGTGCCGATGGCCTCCATCTTTAAAGCCTGGCGCAATTGGCCCTCCAGCTTCTCCTTCTCCCGGGCCGTCCGTTTCAACTCAGTGATATCCCGCGCCAGAATAATGGTCGCCGATCTTCCTTTCCAGGTCGTCAACCTGGAGTTGATCTGCAGGTAAACATCCTCGGCTTTTTCGTTAACCGCCCGGAAGGAATAGAGATTTTCATTTTCCCCGCCCTGCTGCTCCCGGCGGTGAACTGCCGGCACCATTTGCCGGTCGTCGGGATGGATATATTCGATGAACGGCTTGCTTTTCAGTTCTGCCAGGCTACAGCCGAAAACCTTTTCCGCTTTCGGGTTGGCATACTTCACCACTTCATCCTGGACGATGAAAATCAGGTCATTGGCGTTTTCCACCAGCATACGGTACTTTTCTTCGCTCTCCCTGAGGACCTTTTCCGCGGCCCTGCGCGTTTCTTCCTCCCTGACAATGCCCCAGGCCTTGAACAGGTAGGCGGTCAACAGGATGGAGCCGGTAAAAGTCACCAGAATCAGGACGAGCCATGCGTCTCTGAAGAACGTCATGGCGGCCAGCACCTGGTCTTCCGGGGTGGCGACGACAATCGACCAGAAATTGCCGGGCAGTTCGATAGGCAGATAAACGGCGTGACTCGTCACGCTTTCGGTAGTATTTCCCCTTGTCTGTTTATCGGTGTAGACGGTGGTTCCCTGTTCTCCCTTGATCATTTTTCTCGCCATGGCAATCACGGTCGGCGAGGAGGCGAATGTCTTGAAAACGCTTTGTCCGGCATGACCGGGAGAGAGACAGAACAGCTCTATACCCTTGCGGCTGAGCAGCCAGGCCGAACCGAAATCGCCCAGCCGGATATCCGCCAAATATTTTTTCGCGATCTGATGAAAAGGAATGAGAATGGTCAGGCTGCCCTGGTAGGCATGATTGCCGAAAACCGGCATGGCAAAGGCCACGGCCCGATAACCCTGGACCGCCATGAACACTTCGCTGACCAGGGGCCGGTGCTTCTCCATGATCCGGCGGTTATGGGCCTGGTTGGAGACATTCCTGCCAATGGCCCGGCGAACGAAGGGTACCGTGTAGACAATCCTGCCGCTTGCGTCGATCCTGGTAATGGCGCGGATCTGGCCGGCGTGTCGATTGTAGAACTCTTTGATCCGCTCCCTGCCCGCCTGATCAAGGTCGATGATGTCTTTTTGTTTGGCCAGGTAACCAAGGGATATGGCATATTCGGTAAAAAAGGACTGTATCCCCCTGGCGGCCTGCCGGGCCATGATGCGCTGTTCGTTGTTGAAGGCCGCAATGGTCTTGATTCTGACATCCCGGTATGAGAGGTAGAAAAGAAAAGAACAACAGCCAAGGATTGATAATAATATGAAAAATACTGTATATTTTTTCATCGTTTCAATCCGTCAAGCTCTTTATTCCCTTACGTGCAAAAGAACCT
>VAPK010026277.1_pt1 | contig 13676 bp, 5 predicted proteins | sample 3395031 | NCBI WGS metagenome assembly VAPK01 (sample SAMN08290443, study PRJNA428436) | hydrothermal vent metagenome | isolation source: Deep-sea hydrothermal vent chimney 1 | place: Pacific Ocean: Juan De Fuca Ridge | reverse complement strand
CGTGTCAGAATCTGTTCGCGCTGAATATTTTCCGGACTGCCTTCCAGCCCGTAGAGGTGGGGCAGGTGTGTAAAAAGCTCCACTTCGCCGTTGCGAAAGCGATAGATAGCCTGCTTGGCATCGCCGACCACCATGTTGAAATGTCCGCCGGCCAGCGACTCTTCCACCAGTGGCAGCAGGTTGTCCCATTGCAATACAGAGGTGTCCTGAAACTCGTCGATGAGGAAATAACGGTAACGCCTGCCAAGTCGTTCATAAATAAAAGGGATGGGCTGTCCGGCAATTTCCCGGTGGATACGTTTGTTGAATTCGGAGATATGTACCTTGCGTGTTCTCTCCGTAAAACCTTCAAAGAGTTGCCTGATTTCACCCATGAGTGCCATCTCGTATATGTTGTTATACACCAGTTGCCGAATGGCATAAAACGAAATTTTCTCCCTGATAGTTTCCAGGCTCTCTTTCAGTTGCGGTGCAACGCCATCAATACGCGTTTTAATATCGATACTCTTAGAGGCGGAATACCAGACATCTTCTTCTATGGCCTTGATAACATAGCTGTTGGGTAACAGGTCTTTCAGTGCTGTCGTCCACCCGGACAGTTTGTTGAAATAGCCTCCGACACCGCTTTTTCCGTGAAAAAAATCATTGACGGTGAGTCCTGCATGTGCAATCATCTCCAGGCTTTTCCGTGCCAGCTTTTGAATAACCTCTTTTGCAGAATAAACGGAATCCCGTAGCTTTTGGATATTTTGAAGGAACTCCGCGGGCGGAATATTTTCCAGCCCGTTGGTGCCTTCCGGCCCCTCTTCTCTCAGTTGTTTCTTTACAAAATCTGCCAGATTTTGGGTCAGGTCGTAGCTTTTCTCGTCTTCTACCTGTGTCATGACAAACCGGATGAGAATCTCAGTAAAAGCATTGTCGTGTCCCAGCTTTTCGTAGATGTCTTCTACAATAAAAGGAACCAGGTCGTCCTCGTCAATAATGACCTCAAAACCCTGTGGCAGCTTCAGGTCGGAGGCAAAAGTGCGGACAATCCGATGCACAAAGGAATCGATGGTGCTGACGGCAAATTCATCATAATTGTGGATAATGAGCGATAGCAGCTGTCCGGCACGATGGATAATCTGCTCAGCCAAAAGGTTGGTTTCCTGCATAATCTCGGGGTAGTTACTTTTGCTCAGTTGTCCGGACGAAATATCTTGCAGGCTTTCTATTATCTTGGATTTCATCTCATTGGCAGCCTTGTTGGTGAAGGTTATGGCTAGAATATGTCTGAAACTTCCCGGATTTTTCAGGGTGAGTTTCAGGTACTCTTTTACGAGTGTTGTGGTTTTTCCTGATCCGGCAGAAGACTTATAGACGACAAAATGCTGGTTCATAATTTCGGGTTTTTAGCAGTCCCTTTTTTCACATTCTTCTTTTTCTTTTTATCACTTCTTCGAAACAAATCCGATAGTCGTGTAAATTCTTTTCGGTAAACGATACCCACTCCCTGAGTGTAAGGTGAAACTTTATCATAGTTGTTATAGTTGTACCACGAATTATCGTTAGAATGGTTATAGGCTTTCAGCAACCAGCGTCCGTCTTTGGTTATTTTGTACCGGATATCCACGTCTCCCACCAGATTGTTGGCTGATTTGTTTTGTTTGTCGTAGGTCATGCCAAAATTCCCGTTAATCATTAACCGGTCGTCGAACAGCTGTGTAGAAAGAGCTACATCAAATTCCTGCTTGGTGAGGGCATCGCCGGGTTTATAATTTACGCCTATGTCAAAATCCTTACTGATTTTTGATAACATGCTGCTCAGCTGGTTGGAGAGAATGGTGTAATAAGAGGTGTTCCATGAAATACTTGAGGCGTTGCTGAAGCTAAAAGAACCCAGTACCAGCAGCGATATCATCTGTTGGTTCATTACCGCTGTATTTGTGGTGTCCAGTTGGGCATAAACCATGCGCTGCATATCCGGGTCCAAATCGGGAAAATGAATCTGAAATTTTATGTCCGGGTTGAAAAGGTCATGCGACATGACGATGTAACAATCTACCTGCGTCCGGCTTTTGTAGCTTGCAGTGGTGTCAACGGTGATGCCCAGGCTGCTCAGGTTGGCTTTAAGCTTATAAAGACCTTTGATGCTGACAGTTGCCTGGTAAGGATTGCCTGCCCATGAGATGCGCCCACCTTTTACCAGTTCGAAATGCTTTTTGACAAAATTCCCCAGCGAAAAATTAAACTCTCCTCTGTCAACGATGTAATCGCCGGATAGTGACATGTTGCCATCCGAGTCTACCTTTAAATTCAAAATACCACTTCCTTTAGACTGGATATCGCCCATGTTTGAAGGTAGATAGATCTTCAGATCAGCACTGGGTTGTATGTCCATATTCAGTGTGATGGCATAAGCGCTTTTCTTCTCCTGTTGTAGTTTCAGGACGGTTTCTGCCGGTTGCAACAGGCTGCTGTCCACGGGTGGCGGCTTGAAAATGATGTAATCTTTATCGGCAATCTCAGTGGAATAATCCAGGGGCAGGACAACGGAAGTTCCTGCATCGGACTTTGCATTAATTACCATTTTAATATCATTGACGGGCCCTGTAATTCTCACCTTTCCCGAGGCGATAGCTTTGCCGTAATAGACATCGTTCATGCGACGGGTTGTATTGAAAAACAGGAGTTTGTTGGTGTTGATAGTGAGGTTCATGCGCATGTCTTTGAAATAGTGATGGAGAATGTCTCCTTCCAAAACAGCACTGTTTCCCAGTGTATCGTACAATGTCATTTTCCCGAAATCAATTTTATCCTTGTCAAAAAGTATTTTCTGATTGAAGGAGTATTTGGTGTTCAGATAGTTCACCACAAGGCTGGCGTGTTTTATGTCAACATAGCCTAATATAAGCGGATTTTCCGTGGTCCCTTTTAATGTTATCTCTCCATCTGCAATACCTTGTAAATCAGAGATGTACTCATTAAAAAAAGGATTGATGGCTTTTAGTTTCAGCTGGTTAAACTGGAGGGTAAGGTCAAGGTTGGCAGAATCCCGGTAAGGGTAATAAAATCCTGTCAAATCGACGGTTTTGGAACGACCTGTTTTGACTTGTTTTACAACCTGTGTTTTAATAAAAGCTGAGTTGCTCACATTGTCCCAGGTACTCAAAATCCTGGCGTTGCCCAGTAGAGAATGGTTCAGGGCGAGGTTATCGATGCTAAGGTCTGCCACACGTGCATTTCGGCCGTTTACATGCGTGATCTTAACAATGCCGTTGAGTGTACCGTCAATATCGAAGCCCAGGAAATGCCATAACAAATCCAGGTTGGAGAGGTTCCACGAATGAAAGGAAGCACTAAGCGAATCACCATTGTTCTTCGGAAATTCCCCCAGTAGGGAAAACTGTGATAACCCGCCCCGGATAATCAGATGATGAAAATGCCAGGCGTCATTGGAATGGACAACTTTATTCCTCGGGTCAACCTGCCAGAGTGTATCGTTAATATAGACTTTCGACCGGCTGATATTAAATTGCTGTTGGTTTCTGTCGTCAACAAAAAAGCCCTCCAGTAACCCTTTGTTTACCCATACACTGTCCGGATTGTGCCAGGATATCCTGTAAGCCAGGCTGTCGTTGCGCGCACCCAGTTTCAGCCGCAAGCTGTCCAGTCCGAAAACGGTTTTGTCACCGGCCGTACTGTCTTTTAAGATAAGATGCCGAATGCCGTAACTCATTTGAAGTTGGTTGTCTTTTGTCCGGATGTTCAGCCTGTTGTCTAAAGCGACTGTTTTGTTGAAAATAACCTTTTTGGCAGTACCTTCAGCCGTCAGGGTATGATTTTTCAAATCGAAAAGGGCGGTGAATGCTGTGTTTGGGCTGATGTTCAGCCCGTAAACAAAATGTTCGCCAATGAACTCGGGTTTTTTCAATAACAGGTTAATTTGAACCCTTCCCTGATGTGTGGAATCTGGTATATTCGCCTTTGGCAAAACCGGAAAATAATGGTTGAAGAATTGTCCTACTTTCGTACCTAAAGTTGCCAGACGGTATTGTCCCTTCATTTGAAAATCGAGTAGATTGGAACGGAAATCAATACTTTGTTGTCCGGCATTTTCCCGGCGTTTTACGATGTTGATCAGTGCGACGGGATAGTGGTCTTTCCCAAAGCTAATCACTGCATCTTTCATACGAACATGACCGGTAAGCGTGTCGATGCCCAGCCCTGTAAAATCTATAGTCGCCAGTCCGTTAAGGTGAAAATCTTTTTGTTCCCACAATTTTAGCGGTTTAAAATCGGAGCGGCTTAAATTCAGTTTGAAATGAAAACGGGGCTCGTTTTTGAAAGCAGTATAGCCGGATGCGTAAAGAATCAGATGCGGATCATTAATTTTTATTTTACTAAACAGTGTGTCAGGAAGATAGTTGCCATGGTAATTAATGTTTTGAAAGTTATATCCGTTCACCTGAATATGCCGAATGCTGGCGGTCAGCTTTGTGTGCTGTCTTCCCAATGTGTCAAGAACGGCAACATGCGCTGTGAAATCTGTATTGCCAAGCAGGTTGTCGCTGCTGATAAAATTGCTGAGCGGGAAATTGCCGGCATCAAAGTTCGCTGTTAGCCGTTGGATTTTGTCGGTGTCGGCTTTTAGCCGGATGTCCAGGTTCATTTTTCCACTGTCCGCCATGACGATGCTGGCACGGGTGAAAAAATTGTAGTACGACCCTTTGAATTCACCTTTAAGTCTGAATTTTTCTCCGGATGCAACCGAGCCGGGGAGAGGAATATGCGGGTCATCCTGAGGGATGACAAAGCTTTTCAGGTCGGCAACTGAAGTTTCAAAATTCTCTATCCCGGCCACAATTTGGGTAGAATAAAAATTGGGAAGTCCTGCCATGCTTACGTTTCCCTTGAAATGTGTGGCTTTCCCATAGGTCAGGTCTAAATTTTTCCCCACAAGCCGGCTTACCGGTCCGTTCACTTCGCCTCCAAGAATCCTGACCCGATCTTTCATTTTAAACATGACGTTGGCAAAATAGCCGATGTCGCTTAGATCCAGATGGGTAGCCCTAAAATTTCCGTGCATACTTACCGAATCAACAAAATCGGAATAGGCACTCCAGCTTTTTGCATGCATGGTATAATCGAGGTTCAGCCGGGAGTGGTTGGTCACCAGGAGCGTATTTTTAAAGGAGAATTCCCTGCTGCTAATCACCACATCGCTTTTCATCTTTCGAAGAAAAAGTCCTGATTTCTCGTGCGCTGTAAGATTGTCTAAATGAAAGCCAAGCGAATCATTTACCATAAAAAAGTTATGGGCATAAATAGAAGCTTTGCTTACGTCAATGTCACTGTAATTCATGGTATTTCGCGGGGCTTTTGGATTCACATCATTTTCATTTCTGAGCTGAAAGTGAATATGCGTCATCGTCAGTTTTTTAATATTGAGCCTGAAAACACCCGAAGAGGAGGAGCTACCACCGGAAGATAGTTTTTTGATAAAGTTGATAAAGGTGTAGTTAGCATCTCCTTTGTGCACAATCAGCCGAAAGTCCACGGTGTCCATTTGGATAGCACGGATAAAAAACCTGCCGTACAAAAGTTTGAAAAAGGCAGGACTTGCTTTCAAGTTACCAATGCGCATCATGGGTATGCCAAGTGAGTCGCGCAGATCAAGATGGCTGACTTCTATTCCCTTAAAAAAGTCGATGTCCACCAATCCGATGGTCAGGCTGTCGCCGGTTTTCTCAGATACCCAGGTTGCCACTTTTCTGGCCGCCATGGATTGTACCAGCGGTTGCTTAAGCAAAAAAGAGAGTACCAACGGTAGCGACAAAAGAGTAAGTATCCCGTAAAGCAGCGCCCGGAGAACCCTTTTTTTAATACTTTTGCCCTGTTTTTTTTCTTTCAAATGAGTATTTACATTTTAGGTATAGAATCTTCGTGTGACGACACCTCGGCGGCAGTGATAAAAGACCGTCAGATTTTGTCGAATGTCATTGCTAACCAAGACATTCACAAAAGTTTTGGGGGTGTTGTACCAGAACTTGCTTCGCGGGCACACCAGCAAAACATTATCCCCGTCGTAGAGGTGGCTCTGCGAGAAGCAAAAATACAGAAAAATCAGTTGGATGCCATTGCCTTTACAAGAGGTCCGGGATTGCTGGGATCACTGCTTGTGGGAACCTCTTTTGCCAAGGCTTTCGCGATGGGATTAAATATTCCGATTATCGAAGTCAACCATCTGAAAGCCCATATTCTGGCTCATTTTGTGGAAGTTACACCCGGAAGTCCGCATCCTGAATTTCCATTCTTATGCCTGACCGTTTCCGGCGGTCATACACAGATTGTGAAGGTAAACAGCCCTTCGGATATGGAGATATTGGGAAAAACTATCGACGATGCTGCTGGTGAAGCTTTCGACAAAGCAGCAAAAATTATGGGATTGCCTTATCCCGGCGGACCGGAAATTGATAAACTGGCAAAGTCGGGCAATCCGAAGGCTTATCCGTTCCCGGAACCTAAAATTCAGGGATTGAACTACAGCTTTAGCGGCCTCAAGACGGCATTTCTTTACTTTTTGCGCGATCAGCTAAAGCTCGATGATGCTTTTATTGAAAAAAACAAAGCCGATATTGCTGCTTCTATTCAGGATACGATTATCCGGGTTCTTTTGAGTAAACTCAGACGGGCGACCCGCGAAACCGGAATTACGGAGGTTGCCATTGCCGGCGGTGTGTCTGCCAACTCGGAGTTGCGGAGGCAGCTTCTAACGATGGCCGAAAAAGAGAGGTGGAAGGTTTTTTTGCCCGGCTTGCAGTTTACTACTGACAATGCTGCCATGATTGCCATCACCGGATATTTTAAATATCTGAACAAAGAGTTTGCCTCTCAGGATATTACACCATATGCCAAAAGTAGTTTCCGCTAATTGTTTGGCCATAAAAAAGCTCCGGATTTTTCGGAGCTTTTTCATGTTTAATTAAAATATGGCTACAACTCATATCCCATAGTTACGCTTATCATTTTGTTCCTCGATTGTGAGTCGTTTTTGTCGAAATGAGAGAGACCTATGTTCAGCCTGACATCCCAAAAAAGAAAATGTTTTCCCACAGGCTGTCTGAAACCAACACCAAGCAAGGCACCTACTTCTGCTTTGTGGGATGTACCCATCAAATCTGTGGTATGGCTCACCCCGTCAATTGTTTCCGTTTTTTTCGCATTTGTCAGAAATGCCACATAAGGTCCTATGTTGAGATGGATGCTCATTTTGGTATGGTAAGTGTGGCCAAAAGAATAGTCGAATAACACGGGGACACTCACGTAATCGTAATTTGTGGTAATGTTTGAAGAATGACTTCCTTTCTGATCATAATTCAACTCGGCTTGCAGCATCACGTTGTCATTGAAATGGTAGTTTCCGACCAATCCGGCGGTGAGTCCCGCACGAATGTTGCCGTTGTCATAATACTCGGCAATTCCCGATTGAACGGCCATGTTTATTCCGGCTTTCACACCATAATGAAACTTCTGTGCTGAGGCAGGCATGGCAAATGCCAAAAGCAGTGCCATGGCCACTAAACTTGTTTGTAATTTCTTCATCTTTTTGTTTTTTGTGATTTATAATACATGAATTTGATATTTGTTCTTATCTAATGACTATAAAAGTTTATTAGTCAAATTATAAATAAAAAAAATTAAACGTTCGTCATGGGCTTTTCAAAAATGGTGCCGTATATGTCCAAAAGATTTCCGGCTGCCATCTCTTCCGATTTACGGACAATAATACCCTGAGACGTTCAATATTTATATTTTTTACTGCCAAAATGACCAAAAACGTTTAACAGTGCAAAAGTAAATAAAAAATGATTTGAAAGACAAAGTTAAAACGCACAAATTTCGCACGTGTCGATAAAAAGCCTTTTCCCTTATACTTCGTCCCAATGGCGAGCATGGTGGGCTGACATGGGTTGTTGGTGCGAAGCCATCTCACAATCAAAGGTTATTTTCTTCATTTTGCAGATTGCTTCAGCCGTTGATTTTTAGCATTACTAATGACAGTCCCGTATATTCCATGTTTAAGATAAGTATTTTCGACAGCTTCGCAATGGGGAAGAAAGCCTGCCTGTATGAAGCCGTTTAGGAAAAAGCAGGGGTGAGCCTGTGTTCTTCCAGGTGTGGCAGGAAATCCGAATGAGTACAAAATTCAATAATTTTCTCTACTTTTACTATCTTTAACCCGAAATATAAACTACAGCTTTATGATAAAAGAGAATTTGGTTGAATATTTTCAGGCAGCCATCAGGGAAAACTGGGACAAGCCGGCTGTTTCGGACTACAATGGCAAGACGATCACCTTCGCGGAGGTGGGGGAGTCGATTTTAAAATTTCACATAATTTTTGAGAAAACAGGTATCAAAAGAGGCGACAAAGTTGCGCTTATCGGAAAAAATTCTGCCAACTGGGCGGTGGCTTATCTCTCGGTGATTACCTATGGCGCAGTGATTGTTCCAATTTTGCCGGATTTCCTGCCAAAAGATGTGCATTTCATTATCAACCATTCCGAGTCAAAAGCATTCTTTTCCGCTTCGTCTATATGGACTTCGCTGGACATTAACCAAATGCTTGAACTTAAATATGTAATGGGTGTGGAAGAGCTTATGCCGCTGTTTTCCAGAATGGATCATCTGGAGGAGGTAATCCATTCCCTCAACGGCTCAATGAAAGAGAAATATCCGGACGGCCTGAAGGCTGAAAATTTTAGTTTGCCACACACTGGAAATGAAGAGTTGGGCGAGATAAGCTATACTTCCGGTACTACCGGTTTTTCAAAAGGCGTCATGCTGCTGCACAACAGCCTGGCGGCCAACGTACGGTTTGCACGCAACAACATGCCGCTGGAGTCGGGTGATAAAATTGTCTCCTTTCTGCCGTTGGCACACGCCTACGGCCTGGCATTTGAATTTCTGTTCCCTTTTTCGCTCGGCTGCCACATAACCTTCCTGACAAAAACTCCCAGTCCTCAGATTATTACCCGTGCCTTTCAGGAAATAAAACCACGGCTGATTCTATCGGTTCCGCTGGTGATTGAGAAAATTTATAAGAAGAAAATCCTTCCCGTGATTAATAAATCTCCCATAAACTGGATGCTTAAAACACCGTTGCTGAACAAACTTATCTGTAAAAAAGTGCTGGCCGGTGTGAGAGAAGGTTTCGGCGGTAACTTTGTGGAAGTTGTGGTGGGAGGTGCTGCCCTGAGCCACGAAATTGAAAGTTTCTTCCGGCGGATAGGATTTCCCATCACAGTCGGCTATGGCATGACGGAATGCGGACCGCTCATCTCTTATGCGGCTGCTCACAAAGCTAAAATTGGCTCCTGTGGCGTTGTTGTGGATACTTTGGAGGTGAAAATTGATTCGGATGACCCGGAGAATACGGTGGGCGAAATTCTTATGCGCGGCGAAAATGTTATGGCCGGTTATTACAGAAATGAGGAAGCCACCCAAATGGTGTTGGATGCAGAGGGCTGGCTTCACTCCGGTGATTTGGGACTGATAGACAACGAAGGATTTATCTATATCAAAGGTCGCAGCAAAAGTATGATACTTGGTGCCTCCGGACAGAACATCTACCCTGAAGAGGTTGAATCGATGCTGAACAACCGCGCTTGTGTGGCCGAATCTATTGTTATACAGCGTGATGGTAAATTAGTCGCGCTGGTTTATCCCGATGAGGAAGTGATGAAAAGTATGGAACTTACCGGTAAAGAACTGGAGGGAAAGCTGGAAAATTACAGGAAAGAGATGAACGGCCAACTACCTGCTTTTATGGCTGTTTCCCGTATTGTACTGCACCCCGATCCGTTTGAAAAAACACCGAAGCTAAGTATCAAACGCTTTTTGTATCAGTAGATATGCAGTGCTGAAATAACTCATAAAAACAGCTTGAATTCTGATGCCTATGTCTGAACCAAACCCTTTCCTGGATAAAATTGCAGATTTTCTTATCCAATCCGGAAACGGGAATAATTTGCATACGCTGGTGGTTTTGCCCAACCGCCGGTCGCAGGTGTTCCTGAAACAAGCACTATCCAAAAAGACCGGAAAGGATTTCTGGCTTCCCGACATGCTCACCATCGATGAGCTTATAACGCATTTGTCAGGGCTGACGGTCATAGACCCGCTCGTCGCTTATTTTGAACTTTTTCGGATTCATCGCGATATTGAAAAAGAGAAAGCCCGTAGTCTGGACGACTTTCTGTCGTGGGCACCACTCATGCTTAACGATTTCAGCGATATTGATTACTACCTTGCCGATGCACATGGCCTGTTCAACGAACTTTCGGAAGTGAAAGCTCTGGAACAATGGAATCTCGGTGAACGGCCGCTCACCGAAATGCAAACAGCATATCTTACTTTTTTTCATTCGCTTTTTGGTTATTACGAGCAGCTTCAAGTACGGCTACACTCCAAAAAGACGGCGTACAAAGCTATGGCTTATCGTATAGCTGCCGAAAGAATGCGCGATAGAGATTTTGAAACTGTCCGATGGAGCGATTTTGTCTTTGTGGGTTTTAATGCGCTCACAGAAGCGGAGAAACAGGTAGTTGTCGCTTTAAAAGAACATTTCCGGCTGCATTATTTTATTGATTCCGATCACTATTATTTTGACCCAAAACAAAAGGGAAGCCATGAAGCAGGTACTTTTCTGTACGATATTACAAGGTCTCTGAAACTTGATGCACCACAATGGGTTGGCGACGATTTACTTATTGGGAAAAAAGAGATTGAGATTACGGCTGTGCCACGGCAAACGGGACAGGTGAAATATGCCGGCCAGCTTTTGTATAAATGGCTGGTGGAGGAGAAATCAGATGCCAAAAGTATCGCTGTGGTACTGGCGGACGAGCGGTTGTTGGTTCCGCTGCTGGGTGCTGTTCCTTCAGGCAGCAATGGCGGGAAGGCTTTCCGGTATAACGTAACCATGGGCTACCCGCTGATGCAAAGCCCGTTTTACGATCTTATTTATCGCTGGATGCAGTTGCTGATCCTGCGAAAGGAAGATGCTTCATCCCGAATCTCTTTGCCCGCATTGGATGGACTGATGCAGAATCCCCTGCTGGAGATGTTGACAAGTCACCGGCTTTCAGATTTTTTATCCCTGAACCGCTTTTACATTACGGTGGATGAAATCATGGGTGCTGTAACAGATGAGACGCTTAAATTATTATTCGGTCTGCTGTTTTCCGGATGGGAAACACCCGAATTTTTTATGGACAAACTGAAAAGTCTTTTGGCGCAATTCCGCGAGCTTCCGGCCATGTCGGAGAAGAAAAACAGGTTACTTCAGTTTCAGCTTTCGCTGATGATGCAGGTGGTCAAACTGGCAGAAGGTATTTTTTATGAACAGAAAGAATACCTTGGTTTCCAGAGCGTCCAAAAAATATTATTACAACTGATGGGACGAAAAGAGGTGAGCCTGAAAGGTGAACCGCTCACCGGTATTCAGGTTATGGGGATGTTGGAAACAAGAAATCTGGATTTTGAACGGGTCATTATTCTCGGTGCTAATGAGGGTATTTTACCCAAAACAGGATTCCAGGAATCGTTCATCCCTTACGATTTGCGTAATGCCTACAGACTTCCATTGCAGAATACCAAAACGGCAGTGGCTTCTTATCATTTCTTCCGGTTGTTGCAGCGCACCAGACATGCGGTTTTGATTTACAATTCGGAGCCGGATGTTATGGGTGGAGGCGAGGTCAGCAGGTTTGTTTTGCAAATTGAAAATGAGTTGGCCAAACGTAATCCGAATATCCGCCTCTCGCGGAAGATGGTCAACGTGCCGCTAAATGAAACCGGTGATGGGCAGGCTATCACTATCCGAAAAGAAAAGCCAATTATGCAACAGCTGCAGAAGTTGGCAGAAAAAGGTATATCACCCTCTGCATTAAATATTTATGTTCGTTGTCCATTACAGTTTTATTACCATTATGTGGCAAAGATTGACATCCCTGTACAGCTGGAAGTTTCGGTACAGTCCGGTACTTTTGGGAGTGTGATTCATGGTGTTCTGGAACAGCTTTATAAGCCATTTATTGGAAAATCCATCGATGCAGGAGAGCTTAGAAGGGGTTTGAAAGAAAATCTTGAAAGCTTCCTCCTTCAGGAATTTCAAAAATATTATGGCAGAAGTGATTTAAAATATGGCAGAGATCTGCTGATTTACGAGGTCGCCCGGAAATATGTTGAGCGGTTTGTAACGAATGAGATAAGCAGGCTTGCGAAGGAGTCGTGCGAACTCATGGATACGGAAAAGAAAATGCAATCAACGCTTGATGTGAACGGTTTGCCGGTGAAGTTAGGAGGCACTATCGACAGGATAGATAAAAATCCCGGTAACGGAAAAATCAGGATTATCGATTATAAAACAGGAAGTGTCGAGGCCAAAGATTTGAGACTGAAGACGTGGGATATGCTGATTGAGGATGCGAGGTTTTCAAAAGCGCTGCAGGTTTTGGCTTATGCCTGGCTTTACAGTAGAGAGAATAAGGAGCTGCAAAATGTTGTTCCGGGCATTATCAGCCTGAAAACGGTGCACAGCAGGTTTATGCCGGTTATGTTTCCTGAGGAGGCTTCTTTTGAAGATATTTTGAGCGCAGTTGAAAGTCAGTTGAAAAAACTTATTGCTCATATTTTTGATGAGAAAAATCCGTTTTCTCAGACTGCTGACGACAAAACCTGTGCGTACTGTGATTTTAAGGATCTTTGCAATCGTTGAGAAAGGTTATTATCGCTGTTTATATTATTAGAAATAATCGTTTACCGGATATTTGAAAATTACTTATTTTTGCTTATGCAGGTCTGAGTGACCACTTTTGAAATACCTAACTGTTAATTACAATGGAAAAAAAATACGATATTCTCATCGTTGATGACCGTCCTGAGAACTTATTGACACTTGAAGGAATACTGGAAAGTCCGCAATTGAACATTATCAAAGCACGTTCGGGGAATGAGGCTTTGGGACTTTTGCTGGAATACGATGTGGCTCTGGTACTTATGGATGTACAGATGCCGGGGATGGATGGCTTTGAAACAGCCGAGATTATGCGGAGCAGCGAGCGTACCAAACATATCCCGATTATTTTTGTTACCGCTATAAGCAAACAGAGGAAACATATCTTTAAGGGCTATGAAACGGGGGCTGTCGATTATCTGTACAAACCGCTTGACCTTGAAATTCTGAAGAGTAAAATCTCCGCTTTTATTGAGCTGTTTAAATACAAAGAAAGCCTGGAACAGACAGCTGCCAAACTTCAGGAAACTGTTGAGCAACTTCACGATGCAAAGATAGCCGCTGAGGAAGCTACTAAAGCCAAAAGTACTTTCCTGGCCTCCATGAGTCACGAAATTCGCACACCACTCAACGGTATAATCGGCATTGCCGAGTTGGGGCTTCTTGATAAGGATTTGAGTGCTTTGCAGGCCGAACGTTTTCTTGATATAAAGAACTCCGGACAAAATCTGCTGGAAATTATCAATGACATCCTTGATATTTCAAAAATTGAAGCAGGAAAACTGGATTTGGAAGAAACCGAATTTAGTATCCGCGAAATGTTAGACACGGTTTTTAAAATTATTAATGTCTTCGCACAAAATAAGGATATTGACCTTATAGTTGAAATGACTCCG
>VAPK010742118.1_pt1 | contig 13686 bp, 11 predicted proteins | sample 3395031 | NCBI WGS metagenome assembly VAPK01 (sample SAMN08290443, study PRJNA428436) | hydrothermal vent metagenome | isolation source: Deep-sea hydrothermal vent chimney 1 | place: Pacific Ocean: Juan De Fuca Ridge | reverse complement strand
ACCTCACTTAGAAGAAGCAGATCTTGTTTTGGTTAATACCTGTTCTATTCGTGAAAAAGCAGAACAAACCATTCGCAAAAGATTACAAAAATACAACCGGGTAAGGAGAATAAATCCCAATATGAAAATTGGTGTTTTAGGCTGTATGGCCGAACGCTTAAAAACTAAATTTCTGGAAGAAGAGAAAATGGTAGATCTTGTTGTAGGTCCTGATGCTTATCGCGATCTCCCGAACCTGATCAAAGAAATAGAAAGTGGTAAAGATGCTATCAATGTTATTCTCTCAAAAGAAGAGACCTATGGAGATGTTGCCCCTATTAGATTGAACAGTAATGGAGTATCTGCATTTATCTCTATCACTAGAGGTTGTGATAATATGTGTACTTTTTGCGTGGTACCTTTTACAAGAGGAAGAGAAAGATCAAGAGACCCACAAAGCATTATTAAAGAAGCACAGGACCTTTGGGATAAAGGATATAAAGAAATTACTTTGCTCGGACAAAATATAGACTCCTATTTATGGTATGGAGGTGGTTTGAAAAAAGATCTGGACAAGGCATCAGAAATAGCACAGGCAACCGCTATTGATTTTTCAAAGTTACTTGAAATAGTTGCTGAAACTTTACCAAAAATGAGAATTCGATTTGCCACTTCCAATCCTCAGGATATGAGCATCAATGTTTTACACAGCATGGCAAAACATGACAATATTTGTAAATATATCCACCTTCCTGTGCAAACAGGAAGCAGCAGAATGCTGGAGAGAATGAACCGACAGCATACCCGTGAAGAATATATACAGTTGATTGATAAAATTCATGAAATTTTACCAGATTGTGCCATTTCACAGGATATGATTGCTGGTTTTTGTGGAGAAACAGAAGAAGACCACCAGGATACTTTGTCATTAATGGAATATGTAAAATACGACTTTGGATTTATGTTTGCCTATTCTGAAAGACCCGGAACACCCGCAGCGAAAAGAATGGAAGATGATGTACCTTTAGAAATAAAAAAACGAAGATTGTCGGAGATCATAAACCTGCAACAGCAACATGGTTTGTACAGAATGCAACAGTTTGTTGGAAAAACAGTGGAAATTTTGATAGAAGGGGATTCTAAAAAATCAGATGTACACTGGATGGGAAGAAACTCTCAGAATGCGGTTGCGGTATTCCCGAAAGGAAATGAAAAAATAGGAGATCTTGTTATGGTGAAAATTGATGATTGCACTTCTGCTACTTTGATTGGAACCAGTGTGTAAAATATCATTAGGAGTATTATTTGTTAATAAATTAAAATTATTACTTTGGAACAGCTACAAAACATAAAACAACGCTTTGGAATTATAGGGAACAACAACCAGTTAAATCTTGCTTTGCAAAAAGCAATCAGGGTTGCACCTACTGATATTTCTGTATTGGTTTCTGGTGAAAGTGGTGTTGGTAAAGAAGTAATTCCTAAAATAATTCACAGCCTGTCTCACAGAAAACACGGGAAATATATTGCTGTAAACTGTGGTGCTATTCCGGAAGGAACCATTGACAGTGAACTGTTTGGTCATGAAAAAGGATCTTTTACAGGAGCAACACAAACCAGAAGTGGTTATTTTGAAGTAGCTGATGGAGGAACTATTTTTTTAGATGAAGTTGGAGAATTACCTTTAACAACTCAGGTAAGGCTTCTGCGTGTTTTAGAAAATGGTGAATTCTTAAAAGTTGGATCCTCTCATGTACAAAAAACCAATGTGAGAATTGTTGCTGCAACCAATATCAATATGATTGAGGCTATCCATAAAGGAAAGTTTAGAGAAGATCTCTACTATAGATTGAGCACCGTTGAAATCCATTTACCACCTTTAAGAGATCGCGAAGAAGATATACATTTACTGTTTCGAAAATTTGCATCAGATTTTGCTCAGAAATACAAAATGCCAACCATCCGTTTAGACGATTCGGCAGTCAACACCCTGATTTCTTATCCCTGGAAAGGGAATATCCGTCAGTTAAAAAATATAACAGAACAGATATCTGTCATAGAGCAAGCTAGAAATATCACCAATACTATTTTGCATTCTTATTTACCGGATTACAGTGCTAATCTACCAGCGGTTATTAGTAAAACAGAACCTAAAAGTGATTTTACAAATGAACGTGAAATTTTATATAAGGTATTATTTGATATGCGTAATGATATTACTGATCTGAAAAAATTAACCCAGGAACTGATCAAAGACCAAAAAGGAGAAAAACAAGAGCAGGACACACAATTTCTTATTGATAAGATATATGGCAAAGAAAATGAGGAAAATAATAGCAACACGCTAGAGATTATATCTAATCCGAACCAAAAAACTTTTCAGGAAGAAACCAAAATGAATGCTTATGATGATGCGGAGACCGTAGAGGAAACCATATCACTTCAGGAAAAGGAATTTGAAATGATCAAACATGCTTTGGAAAGAAACAAAGGAAAACGAAAATTAGCCGCCAAAGAGTTAGGTATTTCAGAACGAACATTATATAGAAAAATAAATCAATATAATTTGTAGATGCAAATGATTATTCGTTTATTCGTTAGCGGTTCCACAATAGCTTCAAAGAAGCATCAATCAGTTTAAAATGAAAAAATATATCTTTTTAACAACTATAATTGCTTTGCTTTTTACACAAAGCTGCGGTGTTTATTCCTTTACAGGAGGTAGCACCGGAGATGCTAAAACTATTCAAATTGATTATTTTCCTAATAATGCCAGATTAGTTGAACCGAGTTTAAGTCAGAAATTTACTCTGGCTTTGCAGGATCTGTTTTTAAGACAAACTAATTTAAAACTAACCAATTCGGGCGGTGATCTTCATTTTGAAGGGGAGATTACGCAATACAGAATTACACCAATTGCAGCCACAGCTGATCAAACAGCGGCACAAAACAGATTAACAATTGCAGTAAGAGTGAGGTTTTTTAACAGGTTGGTTGAAGAAGATGATTTTGAACAGACATTTTCATATTACAGCGATTATGGTGGAAGCTTACAATTAACAGGCAGTGTTTTAGAAGAAGCATACAATGAAATATTTGAAAGATTAACCCAGGATATATTTAATGCCTCTGTGGCAAAGTGGTAAAAAGACATGAACTTAATTGAATTTACAGATTGTATTCAAAAACCAGGTAAGATCACTCTGGATCAAACTATTCAACTGGAAGGTATTTTGAAGGAATATCCCTATTTTCAGGCGGCTCATTTTTTATATTTAAACGGATTAAAAAATCAAAATAGTTTTAAATACAACAGCATATTAAAAAAAGTAGCGGCGTATACCACAGATAGAGCAGTTTTATTTGACTATATCTCCTCAAAGGATTATACGTTTAATGAGCCTGAAAATTCTAAAGTAAAAGTTCCTGAAAAAGAAAAGAAAACGAAGTCAAAAACAGTTAAAGAGATACTTGAAATCCACCTGGATTCCAATAATGAAAATGATAAATTACCAATAGGAAAACCTTTACAATTTGATCCTAATGAAACATTTTCCTTCAATCAATGGTTAAAAATAACTTCTACAAAACTGATTGAACGTGAAAAAACCCAGCGATCAACAAAAGGTACTACCAAAAAAAGCCTACAATCTGGCAGGAGTAATTTTGATCTAATTGATAAATTTATTTCTTTAAATAAAACCATAAAACCCTCTGTTTCAGACTACAATAATGATATTTCAAAAGAAAGTATTCTTGAAAATGAGAACCTGATGACAGAGACTCTGGCACATGTTTATCTGGAGCAAAAAAAGTACCAAAAAGCAATCACAGCTTTTACGGTTTTAAGTTTGAAATATCCAGAAAAAAGTAGTTTCTTTGCAAACCAAATAAAAGCAATAAAAAAAATTCAAAATAAATAGATTATGTCGTACTTTTTATTTTTAGTATTGATTATCATCGTTTCAGTTTTACTAATTTTAGTAATTATGGTACAAAACCCTAAAGGTGGTGGATTATCTTCTTCTCTTGGAGGAGGAGGAAGTTCTTCCAACATAGGAGGTGTTCAAAACACAACCAACTTTTTAGATAAAAGTACCTGGACATTAGCAACTGTGCTTTTTGCATTGATCTTGTTATCAAACTTTGCTATTCCAAGAAACAATTCAATTGATATGAAATCTGCTACTGAAAAAATTGTAAATGACAGAGAAGCTTTAGAAGCTCCTGCAACTTTAGACACTGACAAAATTATAGACAGTTCTAAATAATTTTTACAAAATACAATTTATAAAAATGCCAACGTGATGACACGTTGGCATTTTTATTTTATATATATAAACATTTGTCAGTTTTTAAAACTTGGCAACGTTATTGCATCTTGTAATTGAAAATAATAAATAACTAAAATTTTATATAATGAGTAAACTAAGTATTCAACCTTTAGCAGACAGAGTAGTTATAAAACCTTTAGAAGCCGAAACACAAACAGCATCTGGCCTATATATTCCTGATTCTGCAAAAGAGAAACCACAACAAGGTGAAGTTGTTGCCGTTGGTAAAGGAACTAAAGATGAACCTACAACTGTAAAAATTGGTGATACTGTACTGTATGGTAAGTATGCAGGTACTGATTTAAAACTGGAAGGAAATGACTATTTAATTATGAGAGAAAGTGATATACTCGCTATTCTTTAATTTAAAAAACTGATTATTAATCTATTCTATATTATTTATAAACTTAGAATAAAATATAAAACAAAATGGCAAAAGATATAATTTTTGATATTGAATCACGTGATGGATTAAAACGTGGTGTAGATGCTTTGGCAAATGCTGTAAAAGTAACTCTAGGTCCAAAAGGAAGAAATGTTGTAATTGGTAAAGCTTTTGGCGGACCTCAAATTACAAAAGATGGTGTAACTGTTGCAAGAGAAATCGAATTAGAAGATCCTCTTGAAAACATGGGTGCACAAATGGTGAAGGAAGTAGCTTCAAAAACCAATGATCTTGCAGGTGACGGTACAACTACCGCAACTGTTCTGGCTCAGGCAATTGTAAAAGAAGGATTAAAAAATGTAGCTGCAGGTGCAAATCCGTTAGATTTAAAACACGGTATTGATATTGCAGTTAAATCGATTATTGAAAGCCTTTCTGATCAATCAGAGGTTGTAGGCAGTAAATTGGATAAAATCAAACAAATTGCCTCTATTTCAGCTAATAATGATACTTCCGTGGGAGAGTTAATTGCAAATGCATTTGATAAAGTTAGCAAAGAAGGTGTAATTACTGTTGAAGAAGCAAAAGGAACTGACACTTACGTGGATATTGTTGAGGGAATGCAATTTGACAGAGGTTATTTATCTCCATATTTTGTAACAGATTCTGAAAAAATGATCGCTGATCTTGAGTCTCCATATATTTTATTGTATGATAAAAAAATATCTACAATGAAAGATCTGCTTCCTGTATTGGAACCAGTTGCGCAAAGCGGTAAACCTCTTTTGATTATCGCAGAAGATATTGATGGTGAAGCACTCGCAACTTTGGTTGTAAATAAATTACGTGGATCTCTTAAAATTGCTGCAGTAAAAGCACCCGGATTTGGTGACAGAAGAAAGGCGATGTTAGAAGATATTGCAATTTTGACAGGAGGTACAGTAATCGCTGAAGAAAGAGGCTTTACACTTGAAAATGCAACCATTGACATGTTAGGAATTGCAGAAAGAGTAACTATTGACAAAGACAATACTACGGTTGTTAATGGATCAGGAAAAACAGAAGATATCAAAGGAAGAGTAAATCAGATCAAGTCTCAAATTGAAACTACTACTTCTGATTACGACAAAGAAAAGTTACAGGAACGTTTGGCAAAATTAGCTGGTGGTGTAGCTGTTTTATATGTTGGTGCTGCCAGTGAAGTAGAGATGAAAGAGAAAAAAGACCGAGTTGAAGATGCTTTACACGCTACAAGAGCTGCTGTTGAAGAAGGAATTATTCCTGGTGGAGGAGTTGCATTGGTAAGAGCTAAAACAAAATTAGCAAAATTAAAAACCGATAATTTCGATCAGGAAACTGGTGTGAAAATCATTGCACGCGCTATTGAAGAACCATTGCGTCAAATTGCTGAAAATGCTGGTGCAGAGGGATCTGTTGTGGTTTCAAAAGTAATTGAAGGCAAAAAGGACTTTGGCTATAATGCTAAAACAGACGAGTATGTTCATATGCTTAAAGCAGGAATTATCGACCCGACTAAAGTAACGAGAATTGCATTAGAAAATGCTGCTTCCGTTGCAGGAATGATCTTAACAACCGAATGTGCATTGGTTGACATTAAAGAAGAAAATGCACCAGCAATACCTCCAATGGGTGGTGGTGGAATGCCAGGAATGATGTAATAGCAAATCACCATAGATGAAATTTAAACCCACTTCAATATTAATTTGAAGTGGGTTTTTATATTCATAGCCAAAACTTATTATTCCGCTATAATGTTTTTAAAATTTCACTAAAATCAGATCTATTCTTGTAATTCAGATCGTACTGAACATATTTTATTTTACCATCCTGTCCAATCAAATAAGTAGCAGGAACAGGTAACACATTATTATTCGCTACATTATAAGCTGCAATTTTTTTAGTGATGGTAGCAAAATAATCCGGCACATTTTCTTCATTCACCTCAAAAGCAACTTTATAATCATTCATGATTTTATTATCAACATCATGTATAATAGAAAAGGTTGTTTTTAATTTTTGACTTGTTTCTTTTGTCCTTTCAACCGTTTCCGGAGTAACTACCAAGACATATACACCTTTTTCAGTAAACTCTTTTAAATGATCCTGTAACGAACTCAAATGTTTTTTACAATGCGGACACCAATTTCCTCTGTAAAAAACTATCAAAATTTTATGCTCTTTTAAAATCTCCAACGAATTGATAGTTTTCCCATTTTGATCAACCCCAATGATCTGCGGAGCACTATCACCAATATTTAGATGTTCCTTATTGATCTGTGCTATCGAGTTAATAGTAAAAAAGAGAATCACCAGTTGAAATAAACACCTCATTTTTAAGTGTTTTAAAGTTTGGATTTAATAGACGCATAAATTCTGATTCATTACATTCTATCTGTAACAAAAGGTGGACAAATTAGTTAAATTAAAAAAGTACTAAATTTGACCGTCTAACCAAAATCAAAACCCATGAAAAACAGAACTTTTATCTATTTAATTTTCCTGTTAATTACCTTTTTCTTTGAACCAAAAATTTCTGCACAATTCAATTCAGATCAAAAATTCAATCAAAAATTAGCAAAAGAATTGAACGCTGATGACTATGGTATGAAAAAATATGTGATTGCTTTTTTAAAAAAGGGACCTAATCGAAGTCAGGATTCTATCACCCAAATGAAATTACAAATTGCACATATGAAAAATATTAAAAAAATGACAGAAAATGGTAACCTGGTTCTTGCAGGACCTTTTTTAGATGATGGAGAAATAAGGGGCATCTACATTTTTAATGTTGAAACCATTGAGGAAGCCAAAAAACTAACGAAAACGGATCCTCTCATTCAATCAGGGGGATTAATCATGGAGTTACATCCATGGTATGGAAGTGCAGCAATGCAAAAGATAGATGAAATCCATAAAACTATTCAAAAAGTAAAGTTTTAATGGTTATCAACCAATTTACTTAAAAGTATATTTCAGGCTAAAAAGAACATTACTTCCTGGCATTGGTACCAGATTGGTCTCTGTATATTCTGTATTAAAAAAGTTATTGAACATACCGGAAAATTCTAATTCCTTATACATGGCTGTTAGTTTAAAATCAACAACATTATAACTTGTCCCATCAGGTCTTTCTACAAATCGAAAAGCTAAATTTTGTCGTAAATATTTTAAGAATTGTGAATCGAAATTTACAGTAATCTGATGTTTGATAGAATTTAAAGAATATCTTGAAAAAGGTATTTCCTGATCTAAAATATTCTCATCTAAAAATGTATAACCTACATGGACCTTTTGTCCAAATTTCAAAAAATTGAATTTGAACTGTGCTTCTGTTTCAAATCCTTTGGTAGTAACTTCTGTTAAATTTACAGCCTGCCACTTGTCTTCTTCATTTTCTTTAACATAATCTATCAAATTCCTTGAATCTCTGTAGAAAACAGCTGTATTGATTATTAGATTATTTGTACTAAATCTAATTCCAAATTCTTCTGATAAGGCTTCTTCCGGTTTAAGTTCTATATTACCGATTGTAGTAGGACTATTGTAATACAAGTCTGTATAGGTAGGAATTCTAAAGGTATATCCCATATTTGCATAAATCTTAACCTTATTATGAATAATATACCCAAGATCAATTCCTGGAAAGGCTTGAAAATCAAAGTCAGAATAATAAGTTAGTGCAACCCCAGGTGTCACATCAAAACGATCATTAAACAGCTTAAATCGATGTTCTAAAAACCCGGTTACCATTGTTCTTTCATGATCTCCAAGGTTATTACTACGTATAAAAACCTGCGCAATATCCACACCAAAACCAGTAATCCCAATTTTTGAACTGTAAGTAGTACTAAACTCCCCTCCTATTTTATTTGTAATATGTAAATTTCTATAAATCTCTGGCTTACCACGGATAAATTCATACATATCCTGTCCTCTTTTCCAATAGATCTTTGGTTTAAAAACAAAATCATTCTTATAAAAATTGGTAGAAATACCTATTAAACTGGATTGCGTTTCCTCGTATTGATCTTTCGCCTCAGGACTGGCATAAAAACCATTTGCACCAAATTTTCGATCCATAAAAGTTGCAATAATATCTACCGAACTTCCTGAGGTATTAAACTTACTTTTTAAAAAAATGTTTCTGTTTTTAAAATCAGTATTGTATCGATATCCATCAGATGAATTTTGAGATATATGAACCATATGAGATGATTCTTTCAAACTTAATCCGCCTGTTAAGGCAACAGTACCCGTATGATATGATCCGTAAGCAAGTTCTCCTTTTAATTGAGTATCTATATGTTTTTTTGTAACAATATTGATAGCTCCTGTAAAAGCATTCTGCCCATAGATTCGTGCTGCCGGACCTTTGATAATTTCAATTCTTTCAATATTTTCTACCGGAATCATAATATTCATCGTATGATGACCCGTTTGTGGATTCTCTGTTTTAATTCCGTCAATCAAAACCAGTGTTTGTTCAAAACTACCTCCGCGAATATAAAGGTCAGACTGCATTCCATTCACACCTCTTCGTCTTATATCAACTCCTGTAAATTGTTGTAATATTTCAGCTACATTATTAGCTGTACTATTTTGAATATCCTCGTTAGAAATAACCTGAATTGTTCTGGAATTTTCAGAAAAAGGCACTTCTATCCTATTGGAAGATAATATGATTTCATCTAAATTAACACTTTTCTCTTTTTGGGAAAACAAATAATTAGAAATTAGTAAAAAAACAGCAAATATAATATGCAACCTTACCATTTAAATTCATTTAATGAATCGGCGAAAATACAAAAAGAGTTACAAATGTTACAGTAAAAGCAATGTTTATTTCACTTCAAATATTTGTTGGAATACTCATTTCAGTTATGCTATTTGATTGACTGTTTTTTCATTATCTGACTTGTTAAGTAACAAAATATGAATCAAACTTAAACCAATAAATAAAAGCAAATAAGCATAAAATAGCAGATCCATTGAAGATAAAGTAGTCCAACTCAAAAACAAATCCGGGAAAACCAAAACAAGCTCTGTTAAAACAAAAGAAAACAAATACATGCTCCAATATAGTAAAGGAATCCTTCTATTTGCATAAACCCAAATAAAAGGCACATATAAGCCTAAAAACAGAAAGTGTAGCCATGCTATCAAAATAAATCTATTATTGATTACAAGTTCTGCAATCCATGGAAATGTACCCGCAATATTGAATACTGCAACGGATAAAATTACCAAATAAATATTCCTTATCCCTTTTGAATTGTTTAAAAAAGCAGTTCTGTATTTAAATAATTGGGTAAATAATAAAATCGATCCTAATCCTCCAAATAATTGAATAGCCCAGTGATTAAAACTATAATCCAGTGAATGAGCATATAATAAAACTAGTGAAACAACTACTGAAATGACCGCTTTCTTGTCAAACAGCAATTTTACCCTATTAGCCAGTAATGCCAGTATCCAGATAAAATAGACACCTAAGAATTGAAAGTGTAAATAAAAGAATATTGATTGCTGGTACCAGGGTGAGTTTTTCATCTCTAAGACCATCAAAGGTCCTAAAGTATAAGGCCCTAGAGAGGATAAAAAATGAAATATAATTCCAGCTTTCACTAATAATAAGATCTCTTTTTTACCTTCCAACCTTTTCCACAACCTAATTAACAAAATATAACTAATCCATAAATGCAGTGTAGAAAAAAGAATGGAATACAAAGCATACCCCTGAAGTAAAAATGCTACCACCATAATCGCCATGCTTATCTGCATGGCAATATAATACCTATAAGAAATGTGATCCATCTCTTTGGTGAAATTCGTCCAGATATAAACAAGGATAGCATTAAACAAAAAACCAAGTAGCATTACATGAGAATGTGCATGTAAAAAAAACTTAAAATTGATTGGAAATGATAAACCGCCGGTATAAAAAAAACGCAATATCAAACCGATAAGGGCACCGGTCATACCAAATAATAAAGGATAAATCCAAAGCTTTTTAGGAAACATATGTACAAAACAAAAACGCTGAACAATGTTCAACGTTAATTTAATATTTAAGCCTGACCCGTAGGTCCAAAATTCATTGGAATTGGTGGTTGCTCGTAATCTTTGATCTCTCCATGACTGTTCTCAAAACGCTTAACATTTTCAGCCAGTGCTTTTAACAATCTTTTTGCGTGTTGCGGAGTTAAAATAATACGTGATTTCACCTTAGATTTTGGTGTTCCCGGCATCACATTGATAAAATCAACAACAAACTCTGATACTGAATGATTGATTATTGCGAGATTCACATAAGTTCCGTCTGCAATTTTTTCATCTAACTCAATATTTAACTGATTTTTAACCTCTTCTTTTGACATCGTATTTAGGATAAAAAAAGGCGCAATAAATTGCGCCTTTATGATTAACTTTCCATTTCTTCTTTAGAACCAACGATTAAATGATCATAATCTCTCATTCCTGTTCCTGCCGGAATTCGTTTACCAACAATAACATTTTCTTTTAATCCTTCTAAATAATCTTCTTTACCATGAACAGCTGCTTCATTTAATACTTTTGTAGTTTCCTGGAAGGAAGCTGCAGATATAAATGATTTAGTCTGCAATGAAGCTCTTGTAATACCTTGCAATATTGGTTCTGCTGTTGCAGGAACCGCATCACGTGCATCCACAAGTTGCTTATCATTTCTTCTTAGTATAGAATTTTCATCTCTTAATGCACGAGCAGAAACAATTTGTCCGGCTATTAATTCAACAGAATCACCTGCATCTTCAATTACTTTCATTCCGTAAATATTATCATTTACTTCAATAAAGTCATTTTTATGAATCAATTGATTTTCCAAGAAAACAGTATCTCCTGAATCAATGATCTTCACCTTACGCATCATTTGACGAACTACCACTTCAAAGTGTTTGTCATTAATTTTTACACCCTGTAATCGATAAACTTCTTGTACTTCATTTACCAAATACTCCTGAACTTTAGCAGGACCTTCAATATTCAATATATCTGTAGGTGTAATAGATCCATCAGATAATGGCATACCAGCTCTAACAAAATCATTTTCCTGCACCAAAATCTGGTTAGAAAGTTTTACCAGATATTTTTTGATATCACCCAGCTTAGATTCTACTATAATTTCACGGTTACCCCGCTTGATCTTACCGAAAGATACAACTCCATCAATTTCAGATACTACTGCCGGATTAGAAGGATTACGAGCTTCAAATAACTCGGTTACACGTGGTAAACCACCTGTAATATCCCCTGCTTTACCAGATTTTCTAGGTATTTTCACTAAGATCTCTCCTACTTTGATATCCTGACCTTCTTCAATTAATAAGTGTGCACCTACAGGTAATGAGTATGAACGTAAAGTTTCACCTTTTTTATCCTGTACATGCAAAGTTGGAATTACTTTTTTCTTCTTTGCATCAGAAATTACTTTCTCTTTATAACCGGTTTGTTCATCCATTTCAACCTGGAAAGTAACCCCTTCAACTACATCTTCAAAAACAGCTTTTCCGGCAAATTCAGAAATAATAACTCCGTTATACGGATCCCATTCACAAATTATATCTCCTTTCTTAATAGTTCTTTTTCCTTCAACAAAGATCTTAGAACCATAAGGTATATTATTGGTACTTAAAACTATTCCTGTATTTTTATCAATAATCTTAATTTCTGATGTACGAGAAATAACAATTTTCTCATCATTCCCTTCTGCATCAGCTCCTGTAACAGTTTTTAATTCATCAATAGTAATGTTACCATCAAATTTAGAAATCAATTTATTATCTTCAGAAATGTTACCTGCAATACCACCCACGTGGAATGTACGAAGTGTCAACTGAGTACCTGGTTCACCAATGGATTGTGCTGCAATAACACCCACAGCTTCCCCTTTTTGAACCATTCTGTTTGTTGATAAACTATGACCATAACATTTGGCACAAATACCTTTCTTAGATTCACAAGTCAAGGCTGAACGAACCTCTACAGTATCTATAGATGTTTCTTCAATTCTTTTTACAACATCTTCGGTAAACAATTCACCTGCTTCCACTATGATCTCATCTGTTTCAGGATTGTGAACATCGTGTAGAGAAACTCTACCTAATATTCTTTCTCCTAATGTTTCAACGATTTCATCATTATTTTTTAAGTGAGTAACCGACAATCCTCTTAAAGTACCACAATCTTCAATATTCACAATTACATCCTGTGAAACATCTACCAATCTACGAGTTAAATAACCAGCATCTGCTGTTTTTAACGCTGTATCCGCCAAACCTTTACGGGCACCGTGAGTAGAAATAAAGTACTCTAAAATAGACAACCCTTCCTTAAAGTTTGATAAAATTGGATTCTCAATAATTTCACCACCACCTGCTGTTGATTTTTTTGGTTTTGCCATCAATCCACGCATACCGGTTAACTGACGAATTTGTTCTTTTGAACCCCTCGCACCAGAATCAAGCATCATAAACACAGAGTTAAATCCATCTTTATCCTCACGTAATCGTTTCATGGATAATTCCGTTAAACGGTTATTGGTTGATCCCCAAATATCAATTACCTGATTGTAACGTTCTTTATTGGTTAACATACCCATGTTATAACTGGCCATAATTGAATCCACCTGCTTATTTGCGTCATCAATCATTCCTTGTTTTTCTTTAGGTATGATAATATCTCCTAAACTAAATGATAGTCCACCCTGGAATGCAAATTTGAATCCCATGTTTTTGATATTATCTAAGAATTTACCAGTTGTAGGTACATCGGTAACTTTTAAAATATTACCAATAATATCTCTTAAAGATCTTTTGGTAAGAACTTCATTAATAAATCCAGCCTCTTCGGGAACTACTTCATTAAACAATACTCTACCAACGGTAGTTTCAATGATCATAGTTTCTGATACTCCTTCTTCATTCAGATCTT